>PPYE01643444.1_pt1 | contig 141845 bp, 121 predicted proteins | sample 1559881 | NCBI WGS metagenome assembly PPYE01 (sample SAMN08240022, study PRJNA423297) | Human gut metagenome, whole genome shotgun sequencing project.
CCCGGAAGCTAAGCCCTGGCACGGCAATGATACTCCACCCGACAGGGTGCGGGAAAGTAGCACACCGCCACCACAACACGATAACAAAGGCTCTATCCACTTATCTCCAGCAGATAATGGACAGAGCCTTTTCTTTATCTGACCGGGAGTACCCATAGCTGGAGGCCCGGCACATATACGATACGCGATGGAAGAGTCATAATGCAGACAGACAGCATCAAAAAATCAGTGAAAGCCGGCGAAGAGCGCCTGCCCTCAGCTGAAGAGGATAATACACGGCAGCACAATACCTCAGAAAATCCTGACCGCAAGGTGTACCCGGATGTCACTCCGCCGCCTGAAAAGATACCGGGCAGGCTTATTGCGTCCATCATATCTGTCGGAATGGTATCTTTTATAGGCATCCTCGTTGAAACGCTGACAAGCGTACTTTTCCCGGTCATTATGGCAGAATTCGGGGTTGGCACATCTACGGTCCAATGGCTGACCACAGGCTATCTTCTCGTTGTTTCGCTTATCGTCCCGCTGTCATCTTATATAAAACGGAAATTCAAACTTCGCACTGTTTTCCTTGCTGCAGTGACACTATGCATAATCGGGTGCATCGTTGCAGCATGTTCGGCCAGTTTCCCCATGCTCCTTGCCGCGCGTATTTTACAGGGTCTGGGGACGGGGCTTGCAATGCCGCTTATGTTCAATATTATCCTTGAGCAGTCGCCGCGCTCCCATGTAGGGCAGATCATGGGGGTTGGCGGGCTGGTCATCTCCGTCGCCCCCGCGCTGGGTCCGGCTGTTGGAGGGCTTGTCGGTACTTACATGCCGTGGCGTCTTATTTTCGTGATCCTTATCCCTTTCCTGGCTATCCCTCTGGTAACCGGATATCTGTCTATCCGCCAGGTTTCCCGGCTTGAAGCGGCACAGTTCACTGTCCTTCAGGCAGCAGCTCTGATGGTTTCCTTTGTAACGTTTATTTTCGCTGTGAATAAAGGCGGGCAGGCGGCAGTTGCTGTCAGCAGCCATACACCGGGTGCTGCTGCGGATGGCATAGCTGCAGCAGCCCTGCTGGCTGTATCAATTGCTGCGGCAGGGATATTCGCATGGATGTCACGGCGTTCATTCTCTCCGCTTATACGGCTTGGGGTGTTCCGCAGCATCACATTCCGATGGGCCCTTGCTACCTACATCCTTATGCAGATATGCCAGATAAGCTTCGGCTATGTTATCCCCAACTCAGCACAGCTCGGATTTGGGGCGTCTGCATTAGTCGGCGGCTTCCTGATCCTTCCGGGGGCGCTTTTTGGGGCTTTCCTGGCGCCATGGGCCGGGTCCCTGCTTGATAAATACGGTCCGAAACGGCCTGTACTATCCGCCATGGTCCTGACATTTGCCGGGGTCCTTCTGTTTATGGTATTCATAACTCCAGGGTCGCCGGTGTATCTGCTTGGGATTTTCTATTTCGTATTTATGATGGGATACTCTATGAGTTTTGCGAATTCCATGACCTGCGCCTTGAATACCCTTGATCCTGAGTTCAAAGCTGACGGCAACGCAGTTTTCAATTCGTTCAACCAGCTGTCAGGGGCGCTCGGCACAACACTGATGTCAGCGCTGGTAAGTATTTCGCAGGCAGGCCTGGCCCCCGGGACGCAGCAGTACCAGTTTGCTACGGTCCGCGGCAGCCATTGGTGCTATATAGTGATGGTTGCCGCGATTGGGTGTTCTATCGTATGCCTTATCCGCGCTTTCTCCGGACGCCCGGAGTCCCGCAGCCAGAAAGGGCGGGACTCAGACAAGATCGCTGACGACAGAGTTCAGTATCCCGGAAATAACTGACAGTATCGCGGCGCCAAGTGCTCCCCACCAGAAATTCGATATCGTGATGCCTACGCCGAATACGTTCAGTGCCAGCATAGATGCTAATCCGAACAGTGCTATGTTGATAAGCAGCGCAGCTATGCCGAAACTGACGACCGTTACAGGGATGGCAAGTACCTGGATAACAGGTTTTATTGAAGCGTTGATCAGCGCCATAAAAAGGGCAAATGCTGCATACGCCAGAAGCCTGTTTCCGCCTACTGCCTGGATACCGGGAAGGAGCCAGCACATGATCCCGCAGGCGATAGTTATAACAAACCAGTTGATCAGGAATCTCTTCATGATTACAAGTATAGGAGTTATTATGCATCTGCGCACCCGCACTTACCATATCTGCCCATTCCGGCAGGATGGTTTGCGGAGTTGTTTTGGCAGCAGCGGGATTGCGTATAGGCAGGCTATGGAAAAGCAGAGGCTGGCCAGCGGCAGCAGGGCTGTCAGGGGCTGCGGAGGCCGGCGTAATGATAGAAGGGTATGATAGGCAAGGAATAAAGAAAGAGGGTAAGGACTGTTGGGATTATTGATATAGGACAGGAAGGCGCGAATGGGTACAGAACACTATAGGGATCCGCAAAATACTTTACCCGTGGCACGTAGTACAGAAACGGATCCCGGATCTGCAGCGGCGGATCCGCTGAAAGACTGGACGCTATATGCTGCAGTATTTATAGGAGGCTGCGTGGGGACAGGGCTGCGGTATACATTATCTGCGGTTTTCCCCTATCTGCCATCCTCTGCGCATGGCTGGCAGGCGGATTTCCATCCCGGCACGCTGTGCGCCAATCTGCTGGCCTGTTTCCTGTATGCAGGACTGGCCGCTTTCCTCAGCCGCAGGCATGCGATAAAAACGCATAATGGGGCTGTTGCTGACCGTGCGCTGGGGGCGGGCCTGTGCGGAGGGCTGTCGACTATGTCGACACTGGCATTTGAAGCGTTTTCCGCCCTTTATGCAGAAGATATAGGCGGTTTCGCAGCTTATATGGCTGCCACTTTTATCATGGGTATTGTGAGTGCCTGCCTGGGGGCGTACTGCGGGAAGAAAGCCTGTGATCGTATCGGCAGCAGTGAGGGGAAGCGTGAAGGATGATGTCTTTAGCTGGATTCTGTGCTGTCTGCATATGCGGAGGGATAGGGGCAGTATGCCGTTTTGCGCTTGATGGTGCGGTCAGACGCTTATGGAAACGCAGTTTTCCCCTGTCAACTTTTATTATCAATGCCCTTGCTTCTTTTGCTATCGGGATTATTGCCGGTATTGCTGCGCATCCTCGGATGTACGGTTTCCTGTCTCCGTCCGTCGATCCGGCTGCAGCCCGCATGATAATAGCTACGGGCTTTCTCGGCGGATTTTCAACGTTTTCAACGGCTGTCAACGAAACTGTCTCCCTCGCACGCCGTAAAAAATACGGCACATGTATAGGGTATTTTTTCAGCATGGCAGCTGTGCCTGTCCTATGTGTAGCATTAGGGTATTTTATTGTGAAGTGAGCCGCAGCCTGCGTACCGGCAGATAAAATACAGGCATACGGGGTACGGGGCTGTCCTGGCGACACGCATGCAGATGGTTGTACCCATTAACTATTAGATTTCTATATGATATACGGTATTGTAAGGTCATAATTGCGGATAAGAGGCCAGCATGAAAAGAAATTATGCGCTTGACGGGATCAAGGGAGTGGGCATTATTGCAGTGCTCCTTTACCACTTTTTCGCGCATACTTTTCCCGGCGGTTTTATTGGTGTTGAGATATTTTTTACTATTGCAGGGTTTCTTACCTCGGTTTCGCTCCTGAAGGGTTTTGCGCTTCGGGCAGCATTTAAAAACGGCATCAGGATAGGACCTGCGAGGCAGCGGGCAGAGGTGCAGCAGCCGGCCGGCCTCCGCAGGTTTCCCGGCGCGCTTGCGGATTTTTACGGCAGGCGCCTTATCCGTCTTGTGCCGGCTTTGCTGTTCATGGTTCCGGCAGTTATTACTGCTGCATGGTTTATCAATAAAGATGCCCTTGTGGGTATTGGCAGGCGTGTGGTTGCCGTTTTTACATTTACCTATAATTATTATGAGATATTCAGCGGCGGGAGTTATTTTGACCAGACAGTCCCTCAGCTGCTGGAACCTTTATGGTTTGTTTCCCTGTGCATGCAGTTTTACCTGATTATCCCTCTGTTTATTGCACTGGCTGTCGGCATAGCGCACCTTTTTGCGCCGATGGGGACACAGGGCATATTCTCTGATGCGCGGGGAGCAGACGGACGGAGGAAACATAAAGGTGCGAATGCGCAGGGCGGGAACAGGAGGCTGCGGTCCCAGTTTGCCAAGTCGCTGTACGGATACAGTAAATATGCGGCATGGATAAGGGCTGTGGGGAAAACAGGTTTTATCCTTTCTTCCGCTGCAGCATGCGTAAGCGCGTTTTTAATGGGGGTCCTTTTTGGGGGAGGCTGGAGCAGTCCCACCCGTGTATATTTTGGTTTTGATACGCATTGTTTCGGTTTATTCACTGGGGCGGCTTTTGCTTTTGTCCTTCTGTGGTCGTATGGCAGAAAACTCCGCGGGCAGGTAGAGCAGGCATTCCTGGAAAGTACCCGTACTCCGCGCAGGAAAGTCCTTGAGTCCCTTGCGGAAAAAATGGATATATCGCATCTTGCTGATAGCCGGGCTGAAGGCCCATTACTGACGCGCGTGATGCTGCCTGTACTTTCCTTTGTATCGCTGATAGCAGTTATCGCAGCAGCATATACCCTCCGCGATAAAGATTATGCTTTTTATGGTGCCCTGTTTGCAGCAAGTATCCTGACAGTGATAATGTTGTGGGGGACGCTTTCGGAGCGTTCATGGATGCGGTCTTTGTTTGCGTGGAGGCCATTAAGGCTTGCAGGACAGTATTCCTATGGGCTTTATATCTGGCATTGGCCTCTTCTTATTCTCGCACAGCTTTCACTGCCTGGGCTCCGCGGGAAGTACCAGTGGGTTTTCGTACTTGTTTCTTTCTCCCTGACCCTTGTTATGGCATATGTAAGCGCACATTATGTGGAAAAGCCTGCATCGCGCATATATGCGGCCTTTATTTCGCGTATCCCAGGAGCTGGGCCTGCAGAGTCATCACAGCCATCTGCCGGACGTTGCGGTATGGAGGGGGCGGGTACTGCTGATGGTACCGATGAGGCTGCTGATGGTGATAAAAAGGGTGATATAAGTGCTGTAACCGCCGGGCGCATCTCAGGTATGGGGACTGCTGCACGGCGGAAACCGGCTGTGAACAGGGCAGTTATCTGCTTTATCCTTGTGGCTTTGTGGACAGGATGCGGTTTCGTGATCGCTTATGCACCCGCACAGACATCAATACAAAACCAGCTGGAGGCACAGGCTGCGGTACTGAAGAATAGCGGGAAAACCAGCGGTACTGCTTCTCAGGATGTCCGCAGGGCCCCGGCCCCTGAACCGTCCCCATCGCATCAGACGTCTGCCCCTGCTGAGGCGCAGCCTTCGGGATCGCCTTTCACTCCTGCGCAGCAGCCTGTGATGCCCGCCGGAACTGAGATGACTGCTATAGGGGATTCGGTGATGCTCGGGTCAGCAACTGCTGTGCAGCAGAGGTTCCCCGGGATAATCATTGATGCGAAGGTGTCGCGTTTCCTTCATGAAGGGCCTGGTGTTATTACTTCTTTGAAGGCGAAAGGGCTGTTGCGCAAGTACATTGTTATCGGGCTGAGCACTAACGGTGCAGGTACGCCGCAGCAGTGGGAAAATATCTATAATGCTGCGGGGCCGGGGCATGTTTTCCTGGTGGTCAATGCCCATATGGACCGCACGTGGACTGCTGCCGCCAATCAGAATGTGCGGGATTTTGTAAGCCGGCATCCTCAGGATGCGCTTATGGTCAACTGGGATGCGGCTGCTGCGGCCCACCCCGGGCTTCTGGCAAGCGATGGGATTCATGCTGCTTCTCCTGAAGGCGGAAGCCTGTACGCCCAGACTATTTATGATTCCCTCTTGGGGTGGCTGCAGGACCGCGGCAAGTAAAGCTGAGCAAGGTAAGTAAGAGTAAGTGACATGGGCCGCGGCAGCGGTCGTGCTGCGCTCCAGCCCGCAAGGCTGTGTGGGTTCTGCTGCGTTTGTTTCCCGGTCGGAACGGCCTATCTGCTGCGTTTATCCTGACGGCGCGCTACGAGTTTTTCTGACCCTTTTGTACTCAGCGTTGATGTGAGGGCCCCTAATGCACCTGTAATAGCAGCAAACAGCATGCCGAGGAGAACTCCCTGGCTTGCCTCTTCGCCGGTAGGCATATCTGCATTATCTTCAAGGCTGTCAGAAATGTCAGACGGATCCTGTTTTTTTGCGAACCGTCCCCTATGGAAAATTGCGTCCCAGGCGATAGCTATGCCTTTGCTTACTACGAAACCTGCGATTGCAGGCAGGCCCCATTTAATGAGCTTATCGGAAAAACTGTCCGGATCAGACTCAATTTTTTCGCGCTGGCCGGTGACAGTTTTATCGACCTTTGCAAGGGCTGAAAAAAGCCCGTCTTTCTCATCGCCGGCCTGCCCGTCGCTGCTGCGCGTATCAATGCTGTTCGTAGTGCTCATATAAGCATTATCGCACGCCTTCATGAGAACTCAAAATATGCATGATGCGGGCTGGGTGTGTGCAGCGGATAAAACCTGCAGCCCCGCGCAGGCAGCAGCGGTTGAGCGTGTGCACTGCCGCAGGGGTGCGGCCCCACGGCTGACAGACGTTGGTAGCAGTGGTATATTACTATAGAAGGGCACAGTATAGCGGGCTGTGCCGGCATATACCGGTTATAGCTATGCCGGTTATGGCTGTGAGAAAGTACCCGGCAATGAAGCATGAGGTGAGATGTTATGGTACAGGGTGTATTACGGGGCAGGCTGGTCCTGCTGCGGCATGGGCAGACTGTATGGAGCGAAACGGGGCAGTACACGGGACGTACTGATATCCCGCTGACGCAGACAGGCTGTATACAGGCGAAGGATGCAGGCAAGAGGATCCGGGAGTTTTTGGCTGGCCCGGGCGCAGGTGCCTCTGCTGCTTTCCATGTCTATGTATCGCCGCTTAAGCGGGCGCAGGATACGGCGCAGCTTGCCGGCCTTGGGGAATACACTGTTGACGACGGCCTTGCCGAATTCGATTACGGCCCTGCTGAGGGGCGGACCCGTTCCCAGGTGGCGAAGGCTATTGGTGAGAAAACGTGGAACATATGGGACCGCGGCCCTCTTACCCTTCCTTCTGCGCTTCAGGGGATAAGGCATGAGATGCTGCCGGAGTATGGCGAGATAACTATCAATAACGGTGTCGGGGAGTCTGCCGAAATGGCAGCTACGCGTACCCGGCAGGTCATACAGCGGGCAGTTCCCGCGCTTGAGGCAGGCGAAGACGTTATATGCGTGGCGCATGCGCATATCCTGCGTATTCTGGCGACGCAGTGGCTTGGCCTCCATCCTGAGGCGGCCCGCATGTTCGAACTGGGGACAGCCCGTTTCTGTGTGCTGTCGTGGCATCATGAGGACCGCGTCATATCCGGCTGGAATCTGTAGGGCGCTTTGCCGGATTTCTCGCTAATGCCGGTTTTTATCAATAATTTTTGAAATATTTGCGAATCGCCGGAATATAACTTGACAAAACAAAGTTGAGTTGTGTAGGCTCAAGTTTAGAGTTGAGTTGATAAGGCTCAACTTTATAGAGCACAAGCATAACAGAAAACTTACATACACACATAGTGGAGGATAATAATGGGACGTGCAGTAGGTATTGATTTAGGGACGACTAACTCCTGCATTGCAACTCTGGAAGGCGGACAGCCTACAGTTATCGTGAATGCGGAAGGTATGCGCACAACGCCGTCAGTAGTGGCGTTTAGCAAATCCGGCGAGATACTGGTCGGTGAAGTAGCCAAGCGCCAGGCAGTGACGAACGTAGACCGTACGATCTCTTCCGTAAAGCGCCACATGGGCACAGATTGGTCGGTAGATATTGACGGCAAGAAGTGGACGCCGCAGGAAGTATCCGCCCAGATCCTGATGAAGCTTAAAAGGGACGCAGAGGCTTATCTCGGTGAGCCTGTTACCGATGCAGTGATCACCTGCCCTGCATACTTTAATGATGCACAGCGCCAGGCTACAAAAGATGCCGGTACGATTGCAGGGCTGAACGTACTGCGTATCATCAATGAGCCGACAGCTGCTGCTCTGGCATACGGCCTCGAAAAAGGCAAGGAAGATGAACGCATCCTGGTCTTTGACCTTGGCGGCGGTACATTCGATGTTTCCCTGCTGGAAATCGGCAAGGATGAAGACGGATTCTCCACCATCCAGGTACAGGCAACTAACGGCGACAACCACCTCGGCGGTGACGACTGGGACCAGGCAATCATCAACTGGCTTGTCCGCGAGGTCAAGAATAAGTACAACGTGGACCTCTCCAAAGACAAGATCGCGCTGCAGCGTCTGAAGGAAGCGGCAGAGCAGGCTAAGAAAGAGCTGAGCTCCTCGACTTCCACAAACATTTCCATGCAGTATCTTGCTATGACCCCTGACGGGACACCGGTCCATCTTGACGAGCAGCTTACACGCGCGCGTTTTGAAGAAATGACAGCAGACCTGCTTGACAGGTGCCGCGAGCCTTTCAACGCCGTCCTGCGTGATTCCGGCGTATCCGTTTCCCAGATCGACCATATCGTCCTGGTAGGCGGGTCTACCCGTATGCCGGCAGTCCAGGAGCTCGTCAAGGAACTCACCGGAGGCAAAGAGCCGAATAAGACTGTGAACCCTGATGAAGTCGTGGCTGTTGGCGCTGCTGTGCAGTCAGGCGTTATCAAGGGGGACCGCTCCGACGTCCTGCTTATTGATGTGACACCGCTGAGCCTCGGTATTGAGACCAAGGGCGGGATCATGACCAAGCTGATCGACAGGAATACCGCTATTCCGACCAAGCGCTCGGAAGTCTTCTCTACGGCAGAGGATAACCAGCCAAGCGTGCTGATCCAGGTATATCAGGGCGAGCGCGAATTCGCCCGCGACAACAAGCCGCTGGGTACATTCGAGCTGACAGGGATCGCCCCTGCACCCCGCGGTGTACCTCAGATCGAGGTTACGTTCGATATCGATGCAAACGGTATTGTGCACGTATCCGCTAAGGATAAGGGGACGGGCAAGGAACAGTCCATGACCATTACCGGCGGTTCAGGCCTGCCGAAGGATGAGATCGACCGCATGGTCAAGGAAGCGGAATCACACGAAGCTGAAGACAAAAAGCGCCGTGAAGATGCTGAGACCCGCAACCAGGCAGAATCCTTCGCCTATCAGACTGAAAAGCTTGTTTCAGACAACAAGGACAAGCTTTCTGATGACACCGCCAAGGAAGTTACCGATAAGGTCAACGCACTGAAAGAAGCTCTTAAAGGCGATGACATTGAGGCTGTTAAAAGCGCCCAGAGCGAGCTTATGGCTTCTGCCCAGAAGATCGGGCAGCAGCTGTACAGCCAGCAGCCGGCAGACCAGGCCCAGGCCGCAGACGGAACCGGTGCGTCCGATGCAGGTTCTTCGGCAGCGGGCAGCAATTCCGAGGGCAACAGCTCTGATGATGACGTCGTTGATGCTGAAGTTGTGGACGATGATAAGGATAACAAGTAATGTCTGAGTTCAGCAAGGAAGATTACCTCGCCAGCATGGACGATGCGGACAGGCTCGCCAGCAGCGGCGGGCCTGTGCCCTCTGGCCGTGATGGGGATACTCCGTCTGCAGATGCTGATCCGGCACAGGCCCCATCTTCGGACTCAGGCGAAGGAAACAGCACACAGGGGCAGGACGGCAGCCCGCATGCAGATGAGAGCCGGGACAGCAAGGATAGTGATACCCTTACTCCTCTTGGCCAGGCTAAGAAAGAAGCTGCAGACTATCTGGAAGCCCTTCAGCGGGAACGGGCGGAGTTCATCAACTTCCGTAACCGGGCCCAAAAAGAGCAGGACCGGTACCGCCAGCACGGCATCATTGATGTGCTGACAGCGCTGCTGCCGGCACTGGACGACATAGACCGTATACGCACCCACGGTGAGATGGATGATTCCTTCAAAGCTGTGGCAGCGAAAATAGACAGCACGTTTGCAAAATTCGGTGTTGAAAAATATGGTGCAGCCGGTGAGGATTTTGACCCGTCGCGGTATGATGCGGTCCTGCGCAAACCTGACGCCGGGGCGGATCATGAAGTAATCGATACCGTTGTTGAGGCAGGATACCGTATCAACGACCGCATTATCCGTGCAGCCAGGGCAGTAGTGGCCGTCCCGGCCGAAGATAATCCGGAAACCGGTACAGGGGCTGAACCAGGCAGTGCCGGTTCTGACAGGGCAGACTGACAGCCAAGGATGGAAAGGGGGACGATATGGCAGAAAATGAATGGCTGAACAAAGATTTCTATGCGACACTGGGCGTATCGAAAGATGCATCCCAGGAAGAGATCACTAAAGCATATCGTAAACTTGCACGCAAGTACCATCCGGATCTGAACAAGACTACAGAGGCTGAAGACAAGTTCAAAAACATTTCTGAAGCCTATGATGTCCTCAATAACAGCGAACAGCGGAAACGGTATGATGCCATACGGCAGTTCGGCATGGGCGGGGCGCGGTTTGCCGGCGGGTCCGGCGCCGGAGGCACTTACAGCAGTGCAGATTTCTCCGACCTTTTCGGATCCATGTTCAGCGGTGCTTCAGGCCAGGGGGCTCAGAATATCCGCTTCTCGACGTCAGGTGCAGGCGCGGAAGGCATAGATATCAACGATATACTTGGGATGATGAATGGTATGGGCGGGTCCGGCACCGGCAGTACTGCCAGCCCCTTTGGACGGCGGTCTGCTGCCGGTAACGGCAACCCTTTCGCACCCCGTGAAGATGCCCATGAGCCTGTTAAAGGCGGAAATAAGAATGCCTCCATCACCCTGAGCTTCAGGCAGGCCGTTAACGGCGCCACAGTATCCCTGGGGTCTCTGGGCAATAAGTTCAAAGCCCACATACCGGCCGGCGTCAAGGATGGGCAGAAGATCCGTGTGGCAGGGAAAGGCAAAGCCGGGCAGTTCGGCGGCGCTAACGGGGATCTGTATATTGCTGTTACAGTCAGGCCCGACCCCGTTTTTACCAGTGATGGGCAGGACCTTCGTATGGTGCTTCCCGTTACGTATGAAGAATCGGTCCTCGGGGCTGCGGTCACTGTGCATGATTTTAATGGTGACAGTGTCGAAATCACTGTGCCGGCGGGATCGGATTCAGGTACTGAGATACGTGTCCCGGGAAGGGGCATCCATACGAAAAAGGGTACGGGGGATCTGGTTGCAGTCACCAATATCCGTGTCCCTCAAAAAATCAGTAAGGCGCAGGAAAAAGCTGTGGCAGATCTTAGCGAAGCCATGGAAGATTTCGATAATACTGTGAGCGAAAGCAGGCTTGATAAAGGCAGCGGTAAACATAGATAATTGATAAAGGATACTGCGGATAACGTTCACAGCAAAGCAGGCAAAGGATAAAGAGGTGGGACTATGGGCAACCGATTAACGGCACGTGACCGCGAAGCATATACTGCATACGCATTTGGCCTTATTTCAGGGGCGTTCGACATTATAGGCGCCGAGGATGAGGGGTTTGATGTCAACAAGCCTGTATTTACTGTAGGCCAGACTGCAGAGCTGGTGGGGATACATCCGCAGACCCTTCGGCAGTATGACAGGCTCGCGCTCATAGTCCCTCAGCGCACAGCGGGCGGCGCGCGGCGGTACAGCCTGCGCGATATCAATAAGCTGGTCCTTACCCAGCATCTGGTGATCGAAGAGTCAATCAACCTGTCCGGTGTATCGCGCATCCTTCGCCTTATGGAGGAAAACCGGCAGCTGCGCCGGCAGATCCGGTATCTGAAAAAGGCGAAGGATCTGCGCATGTTTGCTGCAGGTGCTAACGGGAACGTTACAGAAGTGTTCGGTGACGACAGCCCTGCAGGGCAAATGAAGCGTGAACTCGCGCGCCGCCGCCGCGCCCTGCGTATGGCGCGTGCCCGCGGGCGCCTGCTCCCTCCCGGGCAGTATTCGCGTATCCAGCTGCGTATTACTGCGCACACAGAAGGGCCCGATGAGGGCTAGCTGCCGGCTGGGGATGCATACGGGGACACGGGGAATACTGTAATGCAATTGATTGCTATTGACCATATTGTTCTGACAATATCAGATATCAGGAAATGCGTCAGTTTTTACGAAGGTATCCTCGGGATGAAGCATGAATGCCCTCATGGACGGCATATTCTGAAATTCGGAAATCAGAAAATCAATATACATGAACGGGCTGGGGAATTCCTTCCTGCCGCATCCCGTCCTGCTGCTGGAAGCCTTGATTTCTGCCTTGTTGCTGAGGGTAATATATCGCAGATTGCAGAAGAGGTCAGGGACCGTGGAGGCAGGATCGTTGAGGGGCCTGTTGAACGGATTGGTGCACGAGGGGTTATGGACAGCATTTATCTGTATGATCCCGACGGTAATTTGGTAGAAATAGCAGTATACAGGTAGATTACTGACGGGATGCCGCCGGGTGTAATACTTATTTATATAGCGAAGGCATCTATATAGCGAAGGCCTGTCAGATGCATATCAAAAGTATCAGAAGAAGGTTAAGGGGTATTTCTCGCCGAGGGGCCGCATCGATAGTTGCGTGCTGCGAGTATCATTTTACAGTATCTGGCTTGCGCAGGGATGCACAGGTGCAGGTATGGAACTGAGGAAGGCCCGGAGGCAGGCAGTTTAGGCTGGTCCATGACGGATCTATGGCCTGCGAGCGCATATCCTTATAAAATTACGAAAGGAAAAGTATGGCTAAAAAAGTAGCAATGGTCACAGGCGGTGCCCAGGGGATCGGCGAAGCTATTGCACGCCGGCTGTCGCAGGACGGTTTCGCGGTAGCAGTTGCAGACCTCAACTTTGAAGGCGCCCAGAAGCTCGCAGATGAGCTGAATGCAGACGGCGGTGAAGCTGTAGCAGTCAAGCTTGATGTTTCGGATTCGTCAGCGGTTGATGCTGCGGTTGATGAAGTAGCTGAGCGTTTCGGTGATTTTAATGTTATCGTCAACAACGCAGGCCTCGCACCGACTACCCCTGTAGGGACAGTTGACCAGGACCTTTTTGACACAGTGATGCATGTTAATGTTGCAGGCACCATGTGGGGCGTCCAGGCAGCTACGCGCAAGTTCCGTGAGCTTGGGCATGCGGGCAAGATCATCAACGCAACATCACAGGCGGGTGTTGTAGGCAACCCTAACCTCATGCTGTACTGCTCAACAAAATTCGCTATCCGCGGTATTACCCAAGTAGCGGCACGCGAGCTGGCTTCCGAAGGCATACTTGTCAATGCATATGCTCCGGGGATCGTTAAAACACCTATGATGATGGATATTGCACATCAGGTTGCAGTGAATGCCGGGAAGGACGATGAGTGGGGTATGGGCACATTCTCCAAGGATATTGCCCTTGGGCGCCTGTCGGAGCCGTCAGACGTGGCAGCAGCCGTGTCGTTCCTCGCCGGACCTGATTCCGATTATATTACCGGCCAGACCATTGAAGTCGATGGCGGGATGCAGTTCCACTGATAGTACCGGATATACGGTAATCAGTCTGAATGGTCCATTCAGATAGAGGATGTGGAGGCTGCCGGGTTTTGCCCGGCAGCCTTTTTACGTGCCGGCGTATTGCATATATTGCTTTGCACAGCTGAAATATGCGGATATAACCCGGTGCAGCCCGGTTACGCTGCAGATGGATCCTTCACTGCTGGTGGTAAAACACGCAGATATAAAATCAAAATTGTGGAAAACCGTCGTAATGGTTTTTGTATCTGCGTGTTTTACCACCACGGGCTGTGATGGATAGCCTGCATGGAGTCATGAAGAGGATACCTGAGTGCTGAAAGGCGCCTGTATGAAGAAGCCGATGCCATAAGCCGGGGAAAAGAGACTGCAGTCACCGGGATCAGGGCTGCTGTAAGAATGCGATATATGAAACAGAGATATAAAAACGCTGAACTGTGAAAGCGCCTGTCGGCGCGCAGGCCGCTCGCAGCGGCAAAAAATGAAGCCCGGGGCTTAAACACAGTTCAGCGCGCTATCCATAATACGCTATATCCGCGTCGCTTTTCCTGTGTGTCTTATTTTTGCTCAGCACAGCACAGCACGTCATAGGAAAATCAGTACAGCGAACCGTCACGCCACAATTGTGCACCGTGCCTGAAAGATGCAGCAGTTGATGCGAGCTTGCGGGAAGTGGACAGGGAAGCCGGCTGTTCTGCCCGTTTGACAAGAGCCCTGCTGATGACTTCGCAGAATGCTGCTGCCCGTTCCAGCGCTACTGCGAAATCCCCGGTAAAAGCACCGGCGAGTATGGAGTCTGCAGTGCGCGCAATATCGTCTGCACTCGGGGATACGTCAATCCCGGCAATTGCTGAGGCCGAAGTCTCCACAGGCTCGCCTTCACGCCAGAGACGTGAAATGGCCGAGGTATTCCGGCGCATCCACAGGCGCATGACGTATAGCCGCCACAATATCCCGGGAAGGGAATCCGGTGCGGCCTTGCTCCATAATTCTGCGATCAGGTCAATGCCTTCGGTCTCAACCAGCGTGAGCACACGGTCAACCGTTTCGGGATCCTGGGTATGATGCACACGGTCCAGAAGCACTGCAGCAGTAGTATGGCTGAGCTCGCTGATCTCCTGCGGATCAGCGCCGCCGTCCAGCTGTCCGATAAGCGCGGGATCCAGCTGGGCAGGCCGTGCATAGCGCGAAGCACCTGACCGGTAGGCCGCGAAGCCTGATCCGGCTGCGCGGACAGAGGGGTTCCCCGGGGTAGACAGGCTGGAAGCATCAGTAGACAAGCGGAGCCACCTTTTGGATATCTATTATTACCGGATCATTACTGCTATTCCTGCCTGGGGCAAGTGTGACTGCAAGCATGTTCCCTGCGGGCATATAGGGGCTGCCGCCTGGAAGCTCATCGGCCAGACGTCTGGTGGCGCACAGGCTCCTCATCCGCTTCAGCATGCCGCCGATCACGGGCCTGTGCATACAGACAGCACTATTATGGGGTTTAAGCGGATCGAGACAACTGCGCATAACAGCCAGGAAATCCCGCCACGATGCTTCTTCATCGTCGGCAAATGCGGCTTCTGTCTGAGTACTGAGAGGGCGGATCGGTATATGCGCCTCATATGAATAGCTGGATACTGTTTCCATGCACCGCCGCCAGGGGGATGAGAGCAGTTTATCCGGTGCAAAGCATGAAATCTCGCGGTTAAGCGCATATGCTGCCGCAGCTCCGCGAGGGGTCAGAGGGCGCATAGGTTCCTCGCCTTTCCATGATTTCCTGCTTTCCGCCTTGCCGTGGCGGACCATCAGCACAGTCCGGGCACGGAAGAGGCCTAATTTGGCCGCTGACTGGAATATGTCAATAAGATGGCGGTCCTCATCATGGGTAAGGAGTTTCCTGGCCCTGTCTAGGCTGACCCATCTGAGCCCGCCGATTTCATGAGGGTCAGGCCCGCTGACCGCGCCGAAAACCTGCGGCCGCGTCCCGGCAGAAGTGCCTGCAACCGCTTGGGCTGCCCAGTAGAAAACGTGCTTTACCGGCACTGTACCGGCTTTTTTCGACATATGCTGTTTGTTGCCGGCAGGTATCGCGGCCTTTTTACCTTCATCAGCAAGCGGATAGCTTATATGGCCGAGGAACATCCCGAGCCGGACCGGCATCCCTGTTTCTTCCTGTATTTCGCGTGCTGCGCAGTGGAAAACAGATTCGTTGCCCTCCAGCTTGCCTTTTGGCCAGCTCCAGTCATCGTATTTCGGACGGTAAATAATACAGACTTCAACAGCGCTGTCAGCATCATTTCCAGTATCAGCGGGAGCAGTGCTGTCGGCACAGTCGTTGTCGGGGTGTGTAGTGCCAGGGTGGGTGCTGACAGTTTCAGTATCAGCATCATCTGTGCCGGCGTGCTGCCGGCGGGCATACCTCCAGACGATCCCTCCGCCGGCGAGCACAATGTTTCCCCTGTTGCCATACCTGGCATGCTGGGCGTAGCCTTCCTTGATGATATGGCTGAAGCTGGAAAGATACATACGCAAGGTTAGTGGCTGGCCCTGGGGGAGCGCGAATGCCGTGCAATCAGAAGGCTCTGGGAATCCGTGAGAGCATTGCCGTTGCTGTCAGCAGAATGTCGGACATAGTTGCCATCAGGCTGCATATGCCACGAATTTGTGCTTTCTGACATCTGCAGGTCAATGTAGTCGATAAGCTGCTGGATCTGAGTAGCATCAGTGATGCGGACCAGAGCCTCAACACGGCGGTCAAGATTGCGGTGCATCAGATCTGCCGAACCGATCCATACTTCCGGCCCTGCAGTAGGGCCTTCGCCGATCTGCGGCCCCTGTGAATTGGCGAAAGCAAAAATACGGCTATGTTCCAGGAACCGGCCCAGGACTGAATGGACATGGATATTCTCGCTCAGCCCTTTTCTTCCGGGTTTCAGGGCACAGATACCGCGTTCAACGATATCGATCTTTACCCCGGCCTGGCTTGCACGGTACAAAGCATCAATGCAGCGTTCATCAACAAGGGAATTGACCTTGATCTTGATCCACGCCTCTTTGCCGCTGCGCGCCGCCTGCTCCTCGCGCTGGATGCGCTCAATAAGCCCTGAGCGTACTGTACGCGGGGCTACAAGGAGGCGGTGGAAGCTGGAATTTGGTGCGTAGCCGGACAGCTGGTTGAACAGGCGGGTCATATCCTGTCCGACCACCGGATCGCAGGTCAGCAGGCCCAGGTCAGTGTATAGCCGCGCAGTTTTCGGGTTATAGTTTCCGGTGCCAATATGGCAGTAACGCCGCAGCCCGTTATCTTCAGAACGGACAACAAGCAGGAGCTTACTGTGAGTTTTCAGGCCCACAATGCCATAAACTACGTGAACGCCCGCACGCTCAAGCTTCCGTGCCCACTGGATATTGGCCTGCTCATCGAAACGGGCCTTGATCTCAACAAGTGCCAGCACCTGTTTGCCCGCATGTGCTGCATCGATCAGCGCATCAATGATAGGCGAATTGCCGGATGTACGGTAAAGTGTCTGTTTGATCGCCAGGACCTTTGGGTCGGCGGCGGCCTGCTCAAGGAATGCCTGCACTGATGTTGAGAACGAATCATACGGATGATGGAGGAGGATATCATGCTCGCGGATCGCAGCGAAAATATCCTGCTCATGGCTTGACTCCACCTCTGCGATCTGCCGGTTAGTCGTAGGGACGAAATTCGGGTATTTCAGATCCGGACGGTCGATATCATGCAGCTCAAAAAGCGCTGTCATATCAAGAGGTTCAGGAAGGCGGTAAACTTCATCCTCGGAGACCCGAAGCTGCGATATCAGCAGATGGGACAGCTGGCCTGACATGGCATCGCTCAGCTCAAGGCGGATCGGGGGGCCGAAACGGCGGCGCAGAAGTTCCCTTTCCATGGCATTAAGGAGGTTCTCCGCGTCGTCCTCTTCCACATCGATATCTTCATTACGGGTCACGCGGAAAGAATGGGCCTCTTTGATGATCATCCCCGGGAACAGCGCGTCAATATGGGCGAGGACAAGGTCTTCGAGAGGGATGAAACCATGGCGTTCCCTGCCGCTGTCTGAATCGAGACTGTCAGACAGATCATCAACAGGGTACAGTCGGGGAAGGTTGTCCGGTATTTTGACGCGTGCGAAATGGGTCCGCCCTGATGTGGCGTTTTCCACGAGGACAGCAAGATTCAGGGATTTGCCCGAGATGTAGGGGAAGGGGTGCGCCGGATCTACAGCAAGTGGTGTCAGTACGGGAAAAATCAGCCGCCGGTATACCTTGGAAAGGCGCTCCTGCTCGTCAAGGGTCAGATCATTCCATTTCATGATAATGATGTTCTCATCCTTCAAAGCAGGCACCAGCTCGTTGCGGAAGCAGGAAGCATGCTCTTCCTGGAGCTTGTGGGCCTGTTCGCTGATCTCATGCAGCTGCCTGCGCGGACTCATGCCGCTGGCGCTGGGGACTGCGATACCCGAGTCGATGCGGCGTTTAAGCCCCGCCACACGCACCATAAAGAATTCATCGAGATTGCTGGCAAAGATCGCCTCAAAATTTGTGCGCTCAAGCAAAGGCAGTGTCGGGTCCTGTGCCAGCTGCAAAACACGTTTATTGAATTTCAGCCAGCTGATCTCACGGTCAAAAAACCGGTCTTTGGGCAGGCTCCTGTACTGCGAAGCCAGAGCAGTATTTTTCTCCGCCTTTTCGATTTCTGCAATATGCTCCGCGATCTGGCTGCGGAGGACTTCTTTACTGGGTCCCGTAAACTTCTGTGGCATACTTCAATTGTACGGAAAAACCTGCCAAAGGGAAGCTGATATATCAGACAGCGTTACGGCTTCTGCTGCTTCCGGCTTCCATGCGTGCTGCATGCTGCAGCCCCGTGTTTCCAGTAAAAGTACTGCGGCATTGTTACATTGATAGCTGACACGGATTGGGACACAGCAACGTGCGTATGGAGGAATTATGGCTATAGACCGTGACCGCATCCGGACTGCCGCTGAGGCCGGCATGGATGATATTATCAGCTTCCTTAACAGGAAAATTGCAATGCGTGCAATTTCTGCGCAGGGTGTGGATTCACAGGCTATGAAGGACGACGCGCAGTTCGTTGCCGATGCCATGGAGACTGCAGGCGTAAAGGCGGACGTCGTCCAGTCGCAGAACCCTGATGGGACCCCGGGCGCATGGGAAGTCATCGGTTCAAAAACTGTTGACCCGTCAGCACCGACCGTCCTGCTTTATGCTCATCATGATGTGCAGCCTGCGCCTGATGATGACGGTGTGTGGGAGACTGACCCCTTTACCGGTACGGTTAAGGGCGGCCGCCTGTATGGCCGGGGATCCTCTGATGACGGCGCGGGAATTGCTATCCATCTTGGGGCGCTGAAGATCCTTGGCGAAGGGCTCGGCGTGAATGTCAAGCTGTTTATTGAGGGCGAAGAGGAGATGGGATCCAACAGTTTTATCCCCTTTGTCAGATCGCATCCTGAAGATTTCGATGCCGACATCATGATCGTTGCTGACTCGGGCAACTGGTCTGACACTGTGCCAAGCCTGACGACATCGCTTCGCGGGAATGCCGCAATTGATGTTACGGTAAAAGTGCTTGAGCATCCCCGCCATTCCGGTGTCTTTGGCGGCCCTGTCCTTGATGCCAATACTGCCGCCGCGCTGCTTATCAGCACTATGTACGGCCCCAGCGGGGAGCTTGCTGTCTCGGGAGTCGAATCGCAGGAAGTAGTTGGCGGGCTGCAGGAAGATATAGATGAAGCGCAGTGGCGCCAGGATGCTGCCGTGCTGCCGTCCGTGAAACTTGCAGGGACAGGTTCGCTGGCTTCACGTGTATGGGTCAAGCCCAGCGTGACTGTGATAGGCTTTGATGCTCATCCTGTAGAAGGGTCCTTTAATGTTATGGCTCCCAGCACGCGGTTCCGCCTGTCTATGCGTACGGCACCAAGCCAGGACCCTGTTGAGGCGCAGAAGGCTTTGGGCCGGTTCCTTGTGGAGCATGCGCCGTTCGGCAGCGAAGTAACATGGGAAGCTGTTGATGCCGGCCAGGGCTGGGCAATGGATGCAGGATCCGCAGCAGGCACGTATGCGCAGCAGGCGCTTGCAGATGCGTTTGAGGCAGAGCCTGTGAACCAGGGGCAGGGCGGGTCTATCCCCTTCATCCCCGAATTCCTCAGGCTTTTCCCGGAGTGCCAGGTCCTGGTAACAGGGCCGGAGGACCCGCAGTCCAATGCGCACAGCCCCAATGAATCACAGTCGATCTCTGCATTAAGGAAGTCTATTATCGCAGAAGCATTTATGCTGCGGGATTTTGCCTCCCTGAATATCTGAATATTCTGAGTATATAGAGTATGGGCATGTATTAGGCGGTAAAATACGGGAATAAAAAAAAGCCAGTTCCGAAGAACTGGCTTTACAAGCTAACAATGAGTGGAAATCTCGCACAACATCCTCGTCATGGCGGTAAGTCTCATATAATCCGCCCAACCTTTGACCTTATGTGATCTAGCTTTTGTGGGCTTCCACTGTTCTGTTTTGCTTGTACTTTTATTATGCATCATAAAGGTAAAAAAGAAAAATCGAAACACCGAATCTTCACAATTAATTTTGCCTTTTGGCGGAGGGCCTGAGTGTGGAAAACCTGCGGCTTTCGGCATATTTAACCACACTGGTATGTATGGTTTTGTGCCCGTATAGTTTTCCGGTTCAATAACAGTATGGTCCAGCTGAATCCGGAATACAGGGCAACGGCACCCGCGGCCTCTTCCGCGGCTTCGCCTACGCCTTCGTCCTCACCCTTAACTGCATCTTCGCCTGTATCTTTTCCCGCGCCGCTGAGGATGCCGGCGACCAGACAGCAGACCGCCGGCCCGGATAGCGGTGCTGCGGGAAACGGCGGAGCTGCAGGGGGACATGACGATGGACAGTATTACATGCCCGCATCAGCGCTGGGCAGACGAACCCGTGATATGGACCATGCAGCTTCTGCCGGCAGATTCGGCAGGGAAGCATATGACGGAGCCCGTATTTACCTTTTTTCTTCCAGCTCCGGAGGATGCGGGACGACTGCTACAGCAGCCATGTTTGCATACCATCTTACGCAGGAAGGGCAGCGTGTGGTGCTGCTTGACCTGGATCTCTCCCGGGGCGGTATGGATATCCTTCTGGGGCTGGAACAGGATGAGGGGCTGCGCTGGTCCGGTATTGATGCCCCGCTTGGCATGATCGACGGACCGGCGCTTATACGGGAAATGCTGCAGTGGGACGGATGCCCTGTACTCAGTGCTGATACCTGGTGTGCTGCCCCGCATCAATGGTGGGAGATATCTGCCGTTATATCAGCTGTGTGTACACAGGCGGATTCAGTCATATGCGACTGCAGCACTAATACCGCTATTATACGGGGGCTTCAAGCTTACTGCGACGGTACCGGCACATCATCTTCACAGGCACAGGACTGGCTCCATATCTGGGAGGCAGTAGGCAACAGGAAAAACGTGTCTGTAGTCTTCCTCGCAGAACTGACTGTCTTGGGGCTTATCCGTACTAAAACAGCTGTTGACAGGTTTTCTGCGCATACATATGCTTTACAGCCTGATATTATTGGAGTCAGCCCGGGGATCGGGAAAACGGCAAGAAGAGGGATGTTTTCTGCGGGCAGGGCTTCGGGCGTTCGGGGCGCTGTTTCTGTTGAGCAAGCCAGCAGCCTTTTACGGTCTGATGTGCTGGGGCCGCTGCACAGGATCAGGACGGTAGATATCAGCATACGGGAAGGCAGGGGGATAGAAGATATCCCCGGAGCGTACCGCCCTATTTTTGAAACACTTTCCAGAAAGACACTGCAGCATTGGTACCCGGATACCGGCAGCAGGGGTGATGCGGACGGCCATACAGACGGCAGTGCTGATGATGATGCGGCAGGCAGCCGATATAGCCCGGATCCGAATAGTGTATCCGGCGGAAATAGAGCTGATGGCAGCGGGTATAGTCCCGCACAGGGAGGCAGGAAGTAATGGCATTGCTTTTAGGGCCTCTCGAATTGATTGCGGCAGAACCTCACGTTACGGATATAGCCGTCACAAGTGACGGAAGGGTCTGGGCTGACAATGGCGATGGTATGCATGAAAGGTTTGTAGACTCGGGTTTGAAGTCGCCGCAGGTTATGCGTGATTTTGCGGTCAGGCTGTGCGCGCAGCTGGGCAGGAGGCTTGACGATTCCTGCCCTATCGCTGATGCTTCCACTCCTGACGGGGTACGTATCCATGCTGTTATAGCGCCGATCGTTTCCCAAGGGGCGGCAATCTCAATAAGGCTCCCAGACCTGTCCCGCGCAACGCTTGATGATTTATGCGCCAATGGTACTTGCCCCAAGCAGTGGGAAGGCCTTTTACAGGGGTTTGTTGAAACACGGTCCACTATCCTTATCAGCGGCGGTACGGGGTCAGGGAAAACCACGCTGCTCAAAGCCCTTCTCGGGTACTGCGGCGAGGGTGAACGGATCGTTACAGTTGAAGAGATCCGCGAACTTGGGTCAGTACCGCATAAACACTGCGAATCGCTTGTAGTCCGTGAGCCAAACATCGAAGGGGCAGGGGCAGTGACTTTGGAAGACCTTGTGAAAGCGACGGTACGCATGCGGCCCGACCGTATTGTTCTCGGGGAATGTCGCGGGGAGGAGATCTCTGATCTGCTGCGTGCTTTCAACTCGGGGCATCGGGGAGGTATGGTCACTATCCATGCTGACAGTATTGACCGTATCCCGGCCAGGTTTTCAGCCCTGGGCCTGCTCGCCGGAATACAGCCGCAGGCTACGGCGCTTATGGCCCAGGATGCGTTTGACTGCATTATCCATATGTCGCGTGTCAAAGGGAAGAGGTTCATATCCCAGATAGGATATTGCTGTGTTGACGGCAGGGATAATCTTGAAGGTCGTATAATGGCGCGATGGGATGGGAAGAGTGAGCCGTGGTACAGCTCAGGGTGGGGGCCGTGGGCATCCCGGCGAGCCGGCATAGGCGCCGGCAATATCAGTATACAGTGTGATGCCGGCTGCCATCCCACGGACTGCACAACCGTACTGCCGGCTGTCCGGCGCAGTGTTGTAGGAATGGAGGGGATATGAGCGCAGAAGGGTGGATATATAGTGTGGCCGTTTTATGTGCTGTACAGGTCCTGGTGCTGTGGAGGGATACTCCCGATCTGCGTCTGGCCGCCATCAGCAGGAATACCGGCAGAAATATTGCCGGAAAGGGCACGAATACTTCGGGCCGTCCGGGAAAGCCCCACGGCCGGCAGGATATTGCGGATATTATTTCCGAACTTATCTCACTGGTAAAGAATGGGAGCAGCCTGGTGGAAGCATGCGAAGAAGCTGGCGGAAGCTCTTTCGCGGTCCCGCAGATCACCCCCTCGCGTATCTTTACTATGCTCAGGCGCAGATGCAGCGGGTCTCAGCCATATTGTGCAAGGGTATCATTCCAGCTCTCATCCGCCTGCGAGCTGAGTGCCGTACTGGGATGTGCCGCTGCGAAATGCCTTGAATCAGTATCTGCAGACCACAAACGGTTCACTGCTGTTGAAGACAGGAAACATTCAGCGCTTGCAGTACCCCGTATGACGCTTAAGATCCTGCTGGCCCTCCCTGCCCTTATCCTTCTTGGAGCACAGGTATCAGGTTCGCAGCCCTTCGCTGTCCTGTTCACAACACCGGTCGGATGGACATGCCTGGCCAGCGCAGGTGTTTTTTATGGGATCGGGGCTGTATGGGTAAAATCGCTGATCCGCCATTTCCAGAAAGAAAGTGTGGAATATCTGACGTGACGTATTTTTTCTTGGTCCTGGCCATATCGGTATGCGCAGGCTGTATGGTATCCTGTGCAGCTGCCCTGCGCGGCAGCACAGGCAGGAGGGCGGAAGCAGCGGTAATACGCATCCGGCAGCTGCATCCGGCAGCAGATAACAGCAAGGCTGTATCTGCCTATGAGAAACCCGCCGCAGCTTATGGAAGACGGAATCCGGCGGCCCTCCCGGATCTGCTGAATGTGCCTGATATGACCGGATGGGGGCATCAGGGTCAGGCTGTTTCTGCTGCACCAGTTTTTCCAGTCCAGCTGATCCTTGAAATGTTTGCTGTTGCTATACAGCAGGGGTCCTCAATACCGCGGGCGCTGGAAGCTGTCGGATCCGTTATGGGCGATAGCTGCGGGAGGTATTTTGCAGCCGTTTCTTCAAGCCTGTGCAAAGGCCAGCCATGGGATGATGCATGGGATACGCCTGCAATAACCTTAAACGATATTGACAGCCAGATATGTGCTCTTATCAGGAAGGTCCTGGAACCGTCATGGAGGCATGGGGCTTCGCCGCTGATAAGGATCGAAACGGCTATTGATGAGGCCAGCCGCCGTGAGCTGCGTGCGGTGGACGATGCTGCGCATACCCTGTCAGTAAAAGTGCTGCTGCCATTAGGCCTGTGCTTCCTCCCTGCCTTTGTGGCCCTGACCGTGATCCCATCCCTTGCCATATGGGTAAGCACTATGTGGAACTGACTCCGGCATCGTCAGCGGCGGATAGGAAGGGGGGCTCTGGTATGCGGGGTACAGCGGGTACAGCAGATGCAGGTCCCCGCGGCAGGAATGGTTTATGCGCTTGCGTCATCTGGTGCAGATGCGGTGAGTACGGATGCCGTGCTGTATGGATGCAAAAAATATCCCATGTTATCCACATTCGACCACATTGCTGTAAATATATCCTGCTGCGCAGCTTATGCGGGCATACTGTATATACCGCACCAGGCAGGACATGCTGGAAAACCAGGGCTATGCCTGCCTGCATGCGATACGGCAATATACAGGACCCCCGGGCCATACGTATCCGGGGCAGTAAGCAAAGGAAGAAATATGGAATTTATTACAACAGGGATGAAAGCCTCTCAGGGGCTTTCTGGTACAGGTATTAGGGAACCGCTGCCGGAGAAAATCGCAAAAACCGTGTGCATGGCTGATGCCCGTGCCCGTACAGTGCTGGATAAGCCTGAAGAAGGTATGGCGACAGCTGAGTACGCTATAGTCCTGGTAGCGGCAACAGGCTTTGCAGGTGTCCTGGTCGCTATCCTGAAGTCTGATGCTGTAAGGGCAGTCCTCACAAATCTGGTGAAAAGTGCGTTATCCATTAAGTAAACTGGGCCTTCCCTGCCGCTGCCCCCGGAGCCGCTGCCCGCACTGCCATTGCCAGCAGTGCAGTACAGTGCAGACGCAGGTTTCCTGTAAAATGCGCCGGCAGTGCGGCTTGCTGCGGTGCCATGGCGCCTGCCGGAGTGACAGGGGGACTGTGACCGCAGAATTTGCCGTCATGCTTCCTGCGGTTATTGTTATTGCCATGCTGATACTGGTGCTTACAAGGCTGGCAGCGGTGCAGGTAGGATGCCAGGATGCGGCACGGGATGCAGCGCGTGTTGCACAGACCCTCAGCACAGCCCATGGGGTCCGTGGGCAGGATGCCCGAATTATTTCAGCGGCCCGGCGGCATGCAGGCACATATGCATCAGTCGCCATATCGGAAGATGCGCAGGCGGTACGTATAGATGTAACATGCCCTGCTGGCCCGGGGCCGCTGCATATTTTCCCTGCATCCCTGCACGGCCATGCATATGCAGTAAAGGCTGGTGATAGCTATGAGTGATCCGGCAGCCACCAGGGTTCCGGCAAGTGAAACACCTGAGCAGGAAGCGTGCGGGTGCTTCAGGCGGACGGCTGGGGCTCCCCGGTGTCGCGGCCGTGACAGAGGGAGCGGCAGTGCTGCCGGGATAGGCCTTGTTGCGCTTGCTGCCGCAGGCCTGTTCCTGGCCGCCGTTCTGGGCAGTGCCTTTATAGCCCGTTCCCAGGCTCAGACAGCAGCAGACCAGGCGGCGCTGGCGGGAGCCATGTATATACAGGATAAAGGTGCTGTATCGAGAGGGGAGGCCTGCCTGTCGGCAGATGCCGCGGCCCATAATAACCATGCAGACCTTACCGGCTGTATAGTCAGGGATAGTGATGTTATCGCGGAAACGGGTGTTTCGCCATTTTTCCGGTTCCTCCCCCGTATCCACGCGAAAGCCAAAGCCGGGCCTGTCGATTGTGTCTCAAGAAATGGATAGCCTAGTGGTATGGCACTTGCACTTTATAGGCGTTACCGTCCGGATACATTTGATGGCGTCGTTGGCCAGGATCAGGTAACTATCCCTCTAAAACGTGCTCTTGATGAGGGCAGGCTGACCCATGCTTACCTGTTTTCCGGCCCTCGCGGCTGCGGCAAAACAAGCTCTGCGCGTATCCTGGCCCGGTGCATCAACTGTGCGGAAGGCCCCACAAGCCATCCCTGCGGGCAGTGCGACAGCTGCAGGGACCTTGCGGCAAATGGGCCCGGCTCTGTTGATGTTATTGAGATCGATGCTGCAAGCCATAACGGTGTCGATGATGCCCGTGAACTGCGTGAGCGGGCAGGTTTTGCCCCGGCCCGGGACCGGTACAAGATCTTTATCCTGGACGAGGCCCATATGGTGACCCAGCAGGGTTTTAATGCCCTGCTTAAAGTTGTGGAAGAACCCCCTGAGCATGTTATGTTTATTTTTGCCACTACTGAACCGGATAAGGTTATAGGGACTATACGTTCACGTACCCACCATTATCCTTTCCGTCTGGTTCCACCTGAAGTAATGGCACCGTACCTTGAGGAGGTATGCGGGCAGGAGAAAATCGCTCCCGAAAATGGCGTGCTTAAACTTGCCATGCGCGCCGGCGGCGGTTCTGTAAGGGATACTCTGTCTGTGCTTGACCAGCTGATGGCAGGTGCTGCCGGCAATAAGATCACCTATGATTCGGCAGTTGCACTCCTGGGGTACACTCCCGATACCCTTATCTCTGATGCTGTTGATGCGGTATGTGCCGGTGATGGTGCACGCCTGTATGATGTTGTTGAAAAAGTTGTTGTAGGGGGTTTTGACCCCAGAAAATTTGTGGAGGACCTCCTTTCACGGGTACGGGATCTGCTTGTACTCACCCTGGCAGGGGATAATGCCCGGTCTGTACTCAGCAGCGATACGGGGGCAGGAAGTGAGGAGGCGCTCCACAGGCAGGCTCAGGAACTTGGGCTTGTGCGGCTGACTTCTATAGCCGAAATTATCAACGATGCGCTGGCGGGCATGTCAGGCGCTACATCGCCGCGTATGAGGCTGGAACTGTTAGCTGCGCAGCTACTGGTCCCCGGACGCGGTCCTGCCGGGGACGGCGGTCAGAGTATGGTGCCGTCCGGCTCGGATATCAGCGCATCTGCACAGCCGGGGGCGAAAGAGGCTCCCCGCGTCCAGCAGAGGCCTGCCGGGGCGAATACGGATCCGCGCCGCGGATGTGTGAGGCCGCAGGAATACTCAAACCGTATAAAACAGCAGACGGGCGCGCCGGCTGCCGGGCCTGCCGCGCTCCCTGGCCAGGACCGGCCTGTTTCCGGGCGTCCTTATAACGGTGGGGTATGGGATCCGGAAAATGCCGGTCAGGAGGATACCGGCAGCAGCGTGGAGAGTTCCGGCGGCTTGAAAGGCTCGAATAGGCCAGACAGCACGAATGGCTTCCATGACGCAAACGGCTCAGGCGATTCTGGCAGCCCTAATAGCTCAGACAGCCCAGGTAGTTCCAGCAGTTCACCGGAGCAGACGGGTTCGGCCGATGCGTCGTTATTTACGCCTGACGCAGTAGCGCGCCAGTGGAAGGCTCTGGTCGCAGGGCTCCCGCAGGATATACAGGCGTATGTTAATGAAACCCATATCCCTCGTGTGGGAGTACTTGCGAGGGGGGATATGCACAGGATCGTCCTGAGGTTCGCAGACCCGCTCAGCCAGCATGCCTTTGCACTTGGCGTGGCAAAGCAGGGGATCAATGGCCGCACTAAAGTAAGGGATATTATTGAGGATAAATGCGAAGAAGTATTTGGCAAGGGCGTTAAAGCACAGCCGGATAAGCTCACTGTCTCGGGGGATACCGTTACCCCGATATCCCATATGAGCGACAAGGAACAGCAGAAGGTCAAAGCACAGATTGCGGCAATGGCTATGGCCCAGACCGGGGCCAGGGACACTTCCTCCGTTTCCCGGAACAGCAGCAATACCCAGCCCGGCAAGGCGTCCCCCACAGAGATGGAAGATGTGCAGGATGAGGATGAAGATCCGTGGGATACGCCGGTGTCGAAGCCGCAGGATGCCGTGCAGCGGGAAAAGGGAACCAGAGCGGCGTCTTCTTCTGCTCCTGCAAAGGCGGGTTCTGTGGGAACACATAAGTATGGGCCGCGCCGCGGCGGCAGTTTATCCTCTGCAGGCGGTGCAGACGCGGATAGCGGGGAAAATACGGAGGCTGATGCAGGCGCAAGGAAACCGGCCGGCAGCTCCCGGGCTGCAGCCTCCTCAGGTACAGATGCTGCGGACAGTACAGATACTTCCCGCAGTACTGATGGCGATAGCACTGCAAATGCGGGTAAAGCTAAAACTTCACAAAGCGAAGATGTGCAGCAGGCAGATTATGCTGACGACGATAAGCATGTAGACGGCCAAGGTAAGATGACAGTGGCTGAAGTTGCACGTATGTTCGATGCAAAAAGCGTGGAAACAATAGAACCCCATAATGGTGAAGGCGAGTAAAGATAATGCCAGCTGCATATGAAGGAGCGATCCGGGACCTTATAGACAGGTTCGCAGACCTGCCGGGAATCGGACCGAAAGGGGCGCAGAGGATAGCGTTTTATCTGCTGTCGGTGAGTCAGGAAGATGCGCAGGGCCTCGCTGAATCAATAACAGCCATGAGGCAGAAAGTGCAGTTCTGTGAGATATGCGGGAATGTCTGTGAAAAAAGCCCGTGTACTATATGCGCTGACCCTCGCCGTGACCGTACAAAAATCTGTGTTGTCCAGGAACCCAAAGATATTATGAGCATTGAACGTACCCATGAATACAGGGGCGTATACCATGTGCTGGGCGGCGCGATAGACCCTATGTCTAATATTGGCCCTCAGGACCTCAAGATTGCTGAACTGCTTGACAGGTTGAAAAAGGATGAAAATAAGGATGTTGCCGAGATTATTTTTGCCCTTAACCCGGATATTGAAGGCGAGGCGACGACTACTTATTTAAGCAGACTCCTGGCTCCGACGCAGATCACCCTTACGCAGCTGGCAAGCGGCCTGCCTATGGGGTCTGATCTTGAATATGCCGATGAGATCACACTTGGAAGGGCGCTTGCAGGCAGGCGGGAAGTTTAAGGCAGGCTGGGTGAAATGTCTCTTATCGTACAGAAATATGGCGGATCTTCCGTTGCTGATGCTGATTCGATCAAACGTGTTGCCTGTCGTGTTGTTGAAACGATGGAGAAGGGGAACCGGGTAGCAGTCGTCGTGTCTGCAATGGGGGATACTACTGATGAGCTTATTGACCGGGCAGCAAGTATTGATCCCGACCCTCCAGCGCGCGAGCTTGATATGCTGATGACTGCCGGCGAGCGCATCTCCATGAGCCTGCTGGCGATGGCGATCCATTCCCTGGGGCACCGGGCATCATCGTTTACCGGGCAGCAGGCGGGCTTCCTCACCGATGCCCGGTACGGCGCAGCGCATATACGCGCAGTGAGGCCCGGGCGGGTATCCCGCGCGCTGGATGAGGGGCGGGCTGCAATCGTTGCGGGTTTCCAGGGCATTAATTCACGCGGCGACACAACTACCCTGGGACGGGGCGGATCCGATACTTCCGCTGTTGCCCTTGCTGTTGCTCTTGGCGCGGATGTCTGTGAAATATATACCGATGTGGACGGTATTTTTACTGCTGACCCGCGTATCGTTCCGGCTGCACAGTGCATCCGGCATATATCGTATGAGGAGATGCTTGAATTTGCGGCGTCAGGATCTAAAGTACTGGCTCTGCGCTGTGTGGAATATGCCCGGCGGTTCGGCATGCCGATACATGTCCGCAGTTCCTTCTCCCATGATCCCGGGACCCTTGTTGCGGGGAGCATCCCAGGCAGATATAGTCCAGGCACTGGGCCGGGTCCTGGAGCTTTCATCGCCGGGAGCACACTTGAATACGGTACGCAGGAGGATAAAATGGTAAAAGGAAAACAGGCAGATACAGGCAAGTATAGATATACAGATAAATACAGATAAACGAGGCAGGATATATGGGATATACAGGATACGGGGACAGCCGCGCAGACGCTTCCAGTGCTCAAAGTTTGCCCGGCGGGATGATTGAGGGTATGGCCGAGAGTACAGACGGGTCCGCAGGCAGAGGCCCGGATGAGGGCATGGATAAAGGTTTGGGCGGAAACTTGAGTGGAGTTTCAAACAAAAATCGGGAAAAAGCTTCAGGCAGAGGCCTGAAGGGCATATCCGGCGGGTCCCTTGGGGATATCTTTCCTGATCTTCAGGGGCCTGAATCCCCTGTTATTTCAGGCGTAGCCCATGATTCTTCGGAGGCCCTGGTAACGCTTCGGGGGATACTTGACGAGCCGGGCCTCGCGGCACATGTATTCGCACAGTTTGCCAAGGCCGGCGTCAACATTGATATGGTAGTCCAGGCACTTGGCCGCAATGATAATGGTTCCCGGACAGCAGATATTTCCATCACTTTCCCCGAAGCCCAGATCGGTACAGTCAGGGAACTGGCTGAATCGGCTAAAGGGCAGCTGGGATACAGCTCTGCTGATGTGAACCCTTCTGTCGGAAAGGTTTCCCTGATAGGGGTAGGGATGAAAACCCATCCGGGGGTCACTGCCCAATTTTTTGAGGCTCTGAGCCGGGAAGGCATCAATGTGCTTATGATCTCGACCTCCGAGATCCGGATATCGGCCATTATTCCGCTTGATATGCTCGCCCGCGGTGTGCGCGCTGTGCATACTGCCTTCGGCCTTGACTCGGAGGGCACCCAGGCAATTGTGTATGCAGGTTCGGGAAGGTGACAAGGATGGCAGGGGCAGCAGGGATGATAAAGATGGTAAAAGTAAATGAGGCAAAAAGGATCGAGGCGGCATAGTGGTTCCGCAGGCCGGACAGATATATACCCAGGTACACAGCCATGGCGTTAATCTCGCTGTTTTAGGCGCAACCGGGCAGGTTGGCACGGTTATGCGGCAGATCCTTGCCTCGCGGGATTTTCCTGTAAAAACACTGCGTTTTATGGCGTCTGCCCGGTCGACCGGACAGAGTATCAGCTTTGAGGGCCATAATATTACGGTCGAAGATGTCGGAACAGCAGATCTGTCTGGTATAGATATAGCCATTTTTTCTGCCGGGAGCAGCACCTCTCGAATATGGGCGCCGCGCTTTGCTGAGGCCGGGGCTTTTGTGGTCGATAATTCATCATGCTGGCGGATGGATAATGATGTGCCGCTTGTTGTGTCCGAGGTCAATCCGGACGACCTGGATGTGATCCCCAGGAAGATCGTTGCTAACCCAAACTGTACTACTATGGCCTGCATGCCTGCGGTAAACGCCCTGCATAGGGCTTTCGGGCTGAGACGGCTTATAGTTTCCTCGTATCAGGCTGTTTCCGGAGCCGGGCGTGCAGGGGTCCGGCAGCTGGAAGCCGAAGCTGAGAGTGCAGTCGCACAGGGTGCGGAGAAATTAGTATATGACGGGCATGCTGTTGATTTTCCGGTCCCGGAAAAAGTTGTTAAAACTGTTGCGTTTAACGCCGTCCCTTTTATTGGTGCGCTGGCCGATGACGGCAGCGGGGAAACGGATGAGGAGCAGAAGCTGCGCAATGAGAGCCGTAAGATCCTCCATCTTCCGGATCTGCGCGCCTCATGCACGTGCGTACGTGTAGGGGTATTTACTTCACATGGCATGAGCGTTAATGCCGAGTTTGACAGGGATGTTACCGCTTCTGCTGCGCGTGAAGTGCTTTCCTGTGCTCCGGGAGTAGGGCTTATGGATGTCCCGACCCCTCTTGATGCTGCCGGCAAAGATCCGAGTTTTGTAGGCAGGATCCGCGGGGACCGGTCAGCTGCCGGCCACAGAGGGCTGTCGTTCTTTATTGCCAGCGATAACCTCCGCAAAGGCGCAGCACTTAATGCTGTCCAGATCGCTGAGATACTTGTCCGTAAATATTTCTGATATTTGCGGTCCGAAACTTGCGGCCTGAAGCTCCAGATGGCCCGGTTTCCTGCCTTTATCCCAATCCAGCCTTATCAGCTGTATGAGAAGGTATAGGGGTCATGCCCGGCCCGCTGCGGTGAATCAAGGGAATTGATCGCTTTGTGTTCGTCAGGGGTAAGTGCGAAATCAAACAGGCTGAGATTCTCTGCCATGCGTGCACGGTGCGTGGTTTTGGGGATTATAACCGTCCTGTTTTCAATATGCCAGCGGAGGATCACCTGCGCCTCGGTTTTATGATGGGCCTTGGCAATCTTCCTGATAATGCCGCCCCCTGCTGTGAGGTCAGCTCCGCGCGCCATAGGGGAGTACGCCTGGACTGCGATACCGTGACGGGTACAGTATTCCACCGTCTGCCGCTGCTGCCACGTGGGATGCAGCTCAATCTGGTTGATAACAGGATATTCGCCGACTTCGCCATAAAGCCTGTCGAGATGCTCAGGCATGAAATTGCATACGCCGATACTCTTTACCAGCCCCTGGCTGCGCAGCTGCGCCATAGCCCGCCAGGTATCCCCGCTGCGCCAGTTGAAAGGCGTTGGCCAGTGGATCATATACATATCTATGTAGTCCAGCGCCAGGCTTTTCAGCTGCGCATCGAAAGCCCTGAGTGTCTGGTCATATCCTTGCTGGGAATCGCGTACTTTAGTCGTTACCCATAATGATTCCCGCAGCTTTCCGGCGGCAAAACCTGCGCGGTGTATCCCGGCCCCAGTCCCTGCCTCATTCCCGTAGCCTGCAGCAGTATCAATATGGCGGTATCCGGATTCCAGCGCCGCCCTGACCACTGCTGATACGTCACCGTTGCCGATACGAAGGACGCCCAGGCCGATCTGCGGGATACGGCGCCCGTCAGATAATATGATCTGCGGTACAGCAGTTTCAGGGGAAGCGCCCCTGTTTAAAGGTTCAGGCATACTGCCACACTACATCACGGATCAGAGAATAACAGCATCCTGCGGTACTGCATGGCAGAAGCATTCCAATGCCTTCAGGCCTGTATATACCCTGCCGGCAGGGTTGCCTGGATACCTGCACGGGATGTTTACATAGTGTGTGCCATACTGGGAACATGACGCAGTCTTCTCAGGAATTGGTTCAGCAGCTTGACCGTATCGTTGCTTTAGGGTATCCCGATGTTGCCGATATGTCGGACGGGGCTTTCCGCGCGCTTGCAGAGCCGCTTGTCAAAGTACTTGAGAGGGTAGAGCTTGGAAGAGATATACTGCTTGTCCCTACCCGTGAGCTTGTTTCCCCCGAATCCCTTATTGCACGGACAAGCATCCAGCGCAGGGCCGGTTTCACAACGATGCCGCCGCGTGACGTACTGGGTTTCCTGCCCCAGGAAGGGTTCGAGCCGCCGGAAGGGCCGTTTTACCTGGTTGTGGAACCGCATACCGGCACTGCTTATACTAACCGGGAACCGGATGTAGCACGGCGCCTCATCGATTCCGACAACCGCCTTCCCCTTACCCTTGAAGAAGGGCTTGCAATTGCCACCCAGCATCCTGACTGGCTGCATGATAAAAATGGTTTCAATCTGCTGGGATCCCGCAGTGCCGATGGCAGATATCCCAGCATATGGATGAGCCAGAATGCCCCGCGGTTGGGGGCAGTCTGGCCCAACAGCCGCCACTCCTGGCTGGGCAATGCTTACTGCACCGGCCGCCGTGGCGTGTCATTATTCACGAATCCTGTGAATAGATGAAATAGATAGATAATAAATATTTAAATTTATGCGTATAGTTTTACTTGTAATTCTTCCGGTTCAGACTGTGCGGCCGCTCTGTATGGCCGCACAGATCATATCAGGACCGTGCCGGGGATTTCAGCGGGCAGCATTGACGGGATTGCCAGTGTTGTCGGGCGCTGCGGCATCCACCGTCATCGGAGCAGAAGGGCTGCCCGGGCCTTCAGCTTCTCCAGGCATAGCCCCCTGTCCTTGTGAAGGGCTCGGGTAGTTGGCATAACCCTGCTCACGGTAATCATCAGAATAGCCGTCGGGATAATCATCGGGGTCGCCTTCAGCGTCATACCCGTCTGTACCGTCTCCAGCTTTCCTGCGGTCCCTGCTGACCGCAGCTATTATCCCGCCTATGATTATCGCAGCCCCGACAAGTATGCAGCACACAATACCAAGGAACGCCATATAATCCTGTGATATAAAATCGGTCACCCTGAGTATAGAGAATATGCCTATTATGCCAAGGAGGACGAGGAATATCCCCCATACAACTGTCATGGTGTAGGGGCCTTTTTTATAGTATATCCGCGGCCTGCGGCGTCGATGTTCCGGATACCCTGAATACTGGTCCCATCCCGGATACTGCGGGCCTGGCCTGCCTGAGCCCTGCGGGGGTATACTGCCTGAACCGGGATAGCTGTTGCGGTATGCCTCAGATGCGTACTGTGCAGAGGCATCCTGCTGGTCCTGCCATGCCTGCTGCGGCTTCCCTTCCCGCTGGGGCATAGTTTCGGTCGGCATAGCCTGGGTATCTGATGCAGTGGGCATAGCCCGGGTAGGAGAACTGTCAGGGTCCGTGTGTACGTCTGCAGCAGATCCCGGAGAGGGGCTCTGTACGGCAGTTGTGTCAATAGTATTTTTGCCGTCATCCCCCGGGAATGAGGCTGATGCAGTATTGTTATTTACCATAGTAAAATCCTTTCAGATATATATTCCGGAACATGGCGGGGCAGCAATAGCCCTGCAGCACTGGTATCAGTCCCAGTCCTCATTATTCCCATTATCGCTGTCATCGTTAGATGTCTGGTTAGAAATCCCGCTCAGCCTGGATCTTGGGCTTGGTGAAGCAGCAACTCCGCTGAATACAGCTGATGCATTGACTGTCAGGGTTTTATCTTTGCCCAGCGTTGTCCCTCTAGGCAATCCCGATCCTTCGACAGAACCCGCAACTGCGTGCTTGCCCTGATACTGTACTGCGCAGCCGTCGGGTACGCGGATATTGACTTTTGAGAAATACGCTTCAACATTCAATGTGCCGGTGGGACAGGCTGTCTGGCGGGCAGAGGCCCAGTCCCGCAGATCCACCGTCACATTCGATGAGCTGGTTTTAAGGCCGTGCTGCACCAGGTTGTCGTAGCTGTCGGGGCCAAGCGTTTTATTGGAAAAAGTAATTTGTACAGGATGCACCAGGCTGCTGTGTATGTCAGCCGCAGAATTGAATGTACCTAAAATACTGAGCATTATAACCGCGCAGATAATGCTGATCGGCATCAGCCCGCCGGCTTTACGCCCACGGATCCCGAGCACAATAATAACAGCCCCAAGAACCAGTACTGCGGCAGTGCAGAAAATAATCCCCAGCCGCAGTGCGCTGAAAAAGTCGAGGCCCTGATAGTATACGATTCCGGAATAGATCCCGAAGGCAATAATAAGAAGCCCCAGGACTATTGACACAACGACTGGCCCCGCGGTTTTGCAGCGCCACGCAGCATAAGGCCTGCTGGGCGCAGGATACCTGTTATTCATTGGATATGCTCCTTGGTGGTAGTTGGGATTGGATTGATATGGATATGTGTGGTATGCGGTATTGCTTTGTGCGTAGGGCATGTAGGGCGCATAGGCGCTTTCCCGTCCGCTCGGCTGTTCCTGCCGTTCGGGCTGTGCAAAACGGTCCTTGAAAGAATCGCGGCCCTCCTTTCCCGACAAGGAAACCATGACGATCAGGCAGCACAGGACCGCCACGCCTATCCAGCCAATAAACGGCGTTAGGATATTCAGCCCGCCGCCCAGAAGGATGGCTACAAGGGCAGCCCAGAATGCGCGGCTTGTGTGGCCGTGAAATAACGCCTCCTCAGCGAGGATCTCATTATTACGGGAATCCGGCAGGAATATCCACAGGATGGCGTATACGAATACCCCTGAACCGCCGGCTATGCAGAAAGCAAAGAACAGGATCCGTATGATCACAGGGTCCCAACCGAGCTTACCGGCTATAGCCCCTGACACGCCTCCGATCCAGCGGTTGCTGGAACGGTACATGTTCAGTGAACGGATCCATCTGAAGAAGCTGTTGCCGACAGGAGGATCAGGCTGCCCCTGGGCGTTCCCGGGCTGCGGCTGTTCCGGCCCGCTGCCGTATGGATGAGTAGCAGACATTGTGTCTCCTTTATGTAAAACTGGGCTTATGCTTTAATTAAAGCCCGGAAAACGTCTGACGTCTATAAGGGTTTACTCTGATTTTCTGTAAGGGTGCGCTGCCCCAGCTTTGACGGTGTGCTTTATAATATCTGTATGAACCATCGCAGACAGACAGATACCGGGCGCAGTCCCGGTGCAGACGGTACGGATACTGGCAGAAGCGCAGAGGTACACAATGCTGCTGCCCAGGATGAGAGTGCGCCGGAGCCACAGCGGCATTATGATTCCCCGCTGCGCCGTACCACGCTAAGCGATATGGTCGATAAAGCGAGCGCAAAGCAGTCATCAGAAGGGTGGCATTCTGATTCTCCGTGGAGGATGGTTTTTGTTGTTGGAGTGCTGTGCATCATGCTCAGCTTAGTGGGAGTGTTCAACCGTCTGCAATGGCGCATGATCGTGGGCATGGTCCTTCTGTTTGCCGGCATATCCCTGAGCTGGATACAGACAGGGATACTGACCGAACACCATCCGGCGAGTTTTTTTGATGACCTTCGCCACGGCCGCGCACCGTCGTCGCTGAGCATGCGTTATATCCTTGTGCTTGTTGGGATCCTGACGGCATTCACCGGGACCTTTGTGGCATTCAGCTCATTCCTTGATTTTAATTCCCTCCTTATAGGCGTGGGGGCAGGGCTGATACTGATCGCTATACTTGTGATGATCATCGCGCCATGGTGGATCAGCCTTATCTCTGATTTGGGGAAGGAAAGGGCGCATGCTGCACAGGAGGAGCTGCGGGCAGATATCACAGCGCAGCTGCACGACTCAGTGCTGCAGACCCTGGCCCTTATCCAGCTGAATGCTGATGATCCCAGCGAGGCAGCCGCTTTGGCCCATGCGCAGGAACGTGAACTGAGGGAATGGCTGTACGGTGCTGGCAGAGCCTCGGTAACGCCTGCAGCTGTGCCTCCGACTACCCCGCCTGTCTCCGTGCAGCCGGCCGCGGCGGCGCCCGCCCCCGTTCCTATAGCTGTCCCTGACAGCCGTGTATCAGCCGGCAGCGGTGCTTTCGCAAACCCCACAACGCTTGCCCATGAGCTTAAAAGGATCATGGCCCGTATAGAAGATTCGTCACGGGTCCCTATTGAGGTTGTAACTGTTGGGGATGCCCGGTACCGGAAGGAATTTGAACCTCTGCTGTCAGCCGCTTCAGAGGCTGCGCTGAATGCGGTACACCATGGCAGGCCCCCGGTATCCGTGTATTGTGAGGTTGACCCTCTCCGCCTGCAGGCTGCTCAGATATTCATCCGGGACCATGGGGACGGGTTTGATGCCGCAGCTGACCATCCGGGGCATATGGGCATTACCGAGTCGATTATCGGGAGGATGAGGCGCAGCAAAGGTTCAGCCCAGATCGATTCGCGCAAAGGATGGGGGACTGAAGTTAAGCTCGCTTTGCCTTTTCCCCCTGAAAACGGCAGTGCAGCCGGGGAACAGCCGGGTGCTGAGGCAGATGCGTAATACGATACGGGGCACGGACAGCAGAAAGGGACAGTATCTAATATGATAGGTGATATGTCAGAACAGCAGCCACAAGGGGCAGCGCCGACAGAGGCGGCTGATGCTGAAGGCATCGGGTATGCCAGGGATGCTGCAGAGGCCGGCAGCGGCTGCGGCGCAGTTTCCCGGCGTATCCGCGTTACTGTTATAGATGACCATGAGATGTTCCGCCGCGGTGTTATCGCAGCAATCAGCGGGGCATGTGATGTTGTCAGCGAGGCCGGCGATGTTGAAGGTGCAGTTGCAGCCATCTCGCGCACTCAGCCTGATGTTGTGCTGCTTGATGTGCACGTTCCCGGCGGTGAAGGCGGAGGCGGATCCGAAATAATCCTGAAAAGTGTCCCTCACGCCCCTCGGACGCTGTATCTTGCATTGTCTGTATCGGATTCCCCGGCGGATGTGGGCGCTGTGATCCGCGCCGGGGCGCGGGGCTATGTGACAAAAACGATCACCGGGGACGACCTGGTGTCATCAATTGAGCAGGTAGCCCAGGGGTATGCTGTTTTCAGTCCGCGCCTGGCGGGATTCGTACTGACTGCTTTTCAGGGTTCGGCGGATACTGATGTCCGCGGTCGGCCGGGAACCGGGGGAGGTCCGTCTTCCTCTCCAGCCGGCGGCCGTCCCGGGACCTGGGCTGCCCCTTCCTGGGGCCGCAGTGCCGAGCCGGCAGAGGGCCTGCAGGCTGGCTGGCCTGGTGAGTTTGAAGATATCAGCATTAATGTGCTGACGTCCCGTGAACGCGAAGTCATGCAGCTTATTGCACGCGGATATACATACAGGGAAGTTGCTTCCGAACTGTTCATTTCTATTAAGACAGTGGAGACCCATGTTTCCCACGTGCTGCGCAAGCTTCAGCTGTCCAACCGCGGGGAGCTCGCTTTGTGGGCTGCCCATCAGCGGATTGTCTGACCTTATCCGGATACCGTTCCGGATTGGGACGGTATGGATGTATATGCTGGTGCAGCCCTGCGCCCAGTGCCGGGCTATAAGCAATGTGCTGCTGTCTATCAGTCGCATCCCTGTCCTGCTGCCCGCTTATCCGCCTTCTCATCCTTAAGGGCACAGGGAATTTTTAGGAAAGAATCAGAAAAACCTGTGTTTAGCTGGAATAGCATAAAAGTTACCTTAATACTGTAGTATTGGGAAAACAGAGACGCTCTATAGGGTACAGGCAACTTGATAAAAGGAGTTTTATGACTGACAGCAAGGGGAATCCTGCAGCGCCTTCGCAGGACGGCCAGCGGTACGGCACGGATGCTGACAATACATACATTCCGCAGGGATATCCGCAGTATGGGCAGTCCCAGCCGCAGTATGCACATACAGAACAGACTGCGAGATTCCGGCAGCCCCCACAGCCTTATCAGCAAACCCAGCAGTATCAGTACGGGAATATGGCTCAGACACAGCAGCTGTCGCAGCAGCTGTTCAGCGGACAGAATGCCGGGCAGCCAGACAATCCGCAGTTTTCAGGGGACCAGCAGCTGGGTCAGCCTTATCAGCCGGCGCAGCAGTACCAGCAGTATCAGGCGCAGCCCGGAGCCGGACAGTTCCCGCCTGTTTCAGGCCAGCCTCAGCAGCCCGCGCACCCGGTGAGCCAGGCGAACCGGGCAGATACGGCGTCAAATCCTTTTGTCAATCCTGCTGCCGGCCGGGCATCAACTGTTTCCGGAACAGCACCGTCGCCGGCTGATGCAACGAAAGGCACAGGACGTACTGTTTTAACTTCTACACTGACTTCACTCCTTATCACACTCGTGGTCCTGGGCCTGGGGTGGCTTGCAGTCTACAGCGGCGTTCTCCCGATTTCCCGCTCATCGGGGCTGAACCCCTCTACGGGCGGCGGCGGAAGCACATCTACGCAGATCGGCAGTGCCGGCACAAGTACATGGAAGACTGTAGCCAAGAATGTTGCCCCTTCCGTTGTTTCCATTACAATCACAACAGGGACTTCCCGGGTTATGGGATCCGGTGTGATTATTGATAAAAAAGGATATATCGTTACAAATAACCATGTGGCGAGCAATAACGGGCAGATGGTCGTTACCATGTCTAACGGTGAAATGTACGGGGCCAGCGTTGTAGGGACTGATCCTACAACAGACCTTGCTGTGCTGAAAATCGATAATCCGCCGAGTAACCTCACGGCAGCCAGTTTTGCGAGCTCGTCGAATCTGGCTGTAGGTGAAGATGTTATGGCGATCGGGAACCCGCTGGGGTATGAGAATACGGCCACAACGGGCGTGGTGTCTGCACTTAACCGTCCGGTAGTATTATCCGAATCGGGGTCTTCTTCCTCATCATCCAATACTGTATTCACTAATGCTGTCCAGATCGATGCGGCGATAAATTCCGGGAACTCAGGCGGCCCGTCGTTCAACGCCGAAGGCAAGATAATCGGCATCAATACTGCTATAGCATCCACGCGCTCTACTTCCGGTTCCAGCGGCAGTACGGGAAGCATCGGCATTGGATTTGCAATCCCGTCGGATACAGTCAAATGGGTCACAGAAGATATTATCAAGAACGGGCATGTACAGCATGTTTCACTTGGCGTCACAGTACAGACAGATACTGCTAAAACAGGTAATGCCACACGGTCAGGTGCGGCTGTCAGGGATGTTGCTGCGGGCAGCCCTGCTGAAGCTGCCGGGCTCAAGCCGGGCGATACCATTGTGGGATACAATGGCAATGTCGTAGGCAGCATGCAAAGCCTTCTCGGGTATGTCCGTGCTACCCGCATGGGCAGCAGGGTCACTCTTACGGTTATCCGCGACAGGCGTACTATGAACCTCTCGGCCACTATGGATCAGGCTGAGAATTCCGGTTCCTCCGAAGGATCCCAGCCGAATGATAATTCGGATGGGAACGGCGGCAATAATGACGGGGGCAATGATGATAACAATAATGATGATGGAAGCGGCAACTAGGGCGGTGTCCCGGGCAGGATGCAGCATAGGGGATCCTGAAAGGGCTTAAAACTTCTGTCCCTTCCTTCCCTTTTTCCTTTCCCTCTCTCAAAAGCGTAAAGGGCTGGATGCTAATCATCCAGCCCTTTACTGTATCCCTTTCCTCTGATTCCTGACTGTGATATTCCTCCCGCTATGCCGTCCGGTTCGCTGTACTATTCTTCCCGCTGGTGGTAAAACACGCAGATACAAAATCTGTTTTGGCGTTTCCCGTAATTCCTATTTTCGTATCTGCGTGTTTTACCACCTTTTACCACCATGGCCTGCCCATGGCATATAAAATCCTGTGGTCACTTATGTAAAATCCGGACTGGCAACGGGGGAGAGAGAGATAATAGGGAGGCATTTTATGGATAATGCGCCGCGGCTGCAGAGTTAAAGGAGAATGGTTTAAAAGGAGTCCATAGCCCATATACATGTCTGGGATTTCTCCCATATCGGTGGAAGATATGAGGAGTATCGTTGGAAGATATGAGGAAGAACAGGATAGATACAGCATGACCGCATCCGGAATTCTCCGTCATCGGCTTATCTCCGCACCGGCTTATTTCCGTGGGAAAACCGTAGCTCTGCCGTACCCCTGCTTTACATGGGTATGCTTCCTGTCCCAGCTGCTAGTTCGGCGACGAAGGCTGGACAGGGGTTGTGGGCGAGGGGACGGCAGGATGCTCTCTGCCGGTATTCTGATTATTATTCCCGTTGCCGTTATCATTACCGGAGTTTCCGCCGCCATTCCCATTATCACTGCCGCCGGAATTATTACCGCCTGAATTATTGCCATTGCCAGTCCCGTTACCATTGCCGTTACCGCTCCCGCCGGAATTCTTGCCAGGGGACTTCCTGTCTCCGGGAGCTTCAGGTTCGTTGCCGTTTTTATTTGCATCGCTGTTGTCGGGGCTGGTATTCCGGTCGGCTTTACCGCTGTCGGATGCCGCTGCACCGCGTATGCCCCACGTACCGTTAGGGCCGCCGATTTTCCCGGAGTCTGCGGCGCTCTCGAAGTTTTCATTAGCGGTATCGGCTAAAGCAGATTTCATATACTGCGTAAAAAGGTAGGTAGGATAGCCGTGCCCGTATTCATATCCGCTGAACGTAGGCAATTCGGCAGCAGACCCGTCGCTGGCCGGGCTCCATATAGCGTATGCCGTAACAACGGACGGCGTATAGCCGACGAATGCAGCCGCCTTGTTATCGTTTGCAGTGCCGGATTTACCTGCAAGCGTTTTGCCTATGCTGCGCGCGGAAGAGCCTGTCCCTGATGTGATAACGCCGGTGAGGGCCTTGTTGAGCAGCGCCACGTCTTTAGGCTCAAATACCCGGTTCCCTGAGACTGAGGTCTGGTAAACAGTCCCCTGGCGGGAATCATTGACTTTATCCACAATATGGATCGGCATCTGCTGTCCGCCGTTGGAGAACGTCGCATAAGCCTGGGTCAGTTCTTTCAGCGTCACCCCGTCAATGCCGAGCGTGTTATACGGTGACGTTGTACTGATAGCCGAGGTTATCCCCGCAGATTTAGCAAGGATCGCTGTTGTTGCAGGGGTCACATCTTCATTCAGCTCCATAAAAACTGTGTTGACAGAGCTGGCGACCGCCTTGTACAGGGTCACATTCCCGTAGCTGGTATCCCCGAAGTTCTTCACCGGGGTCTTCAGCCCTTTGAAGGTCCGCGGCGAGTTGCCGTTGAACTGTGTGTCCAGGCTGCACTTTTTCTGTATAGCCCCAAGTAGGGTGAATGCTTTCATTGTGGACCCGGGTTCAAAAGTGGCCTGGGAAACATTGTTGAGCTGTTTTTTCAGATAGTCGTCGCCGGCATAAAGGGAGATGATCCCCCCGGTTTTTGAGTTGACAGACAGCCCTCCTGCCTCTACAGAGTTGGGGACCTTATTGCGGGCTTTTGATTCCGCAACAGTCCGGTTCATGAGATCCTGCCTGTTCTTATCAAGTGTAGTGATGATCTTGTATCCGCCTGCGGCAAGGTCGTCTGCAGTAAACCGTTTGGATTTGACCAGCTCATTGCGCACCATGGTCAGTATGTATCCGTTGGTCCCCTGGAAATCGTTGCTCGGAGTGTGTGCAGCAGTCTGGGGGACTGCTGATGCCTGTGCCGCCTGCTCTGCTGTAATATAGCGGTCTTCTTTCATAATACGTATTACGCGCTGGAAACGTTTAGCGGCAGATTCCGGTGATACTGCAGGGTCCCATGCAGAAGGCGCGGGGATTATGCCTGCTATCAGTGCAGCTTCATCGAGGCTGAGGTCTTTGGCATCTTTGTTGAAATAGGCTTTCGCCGCGGCCTGTATGCCGTATGCGCCCCGCCCAAAGTAGATGGTGTTCATGTAATTGCACAGTACAGTATTCTTATCCTGTGTCTGCGCGATTTTCAAGGCGAGAAGCGCCTCCTTCACTTTCCCGAAATATGATTTGGTCTCGCCCAGATAATACCGCTCGGCATACTGCTGTGTAATAGTGGACCCGCCCTGGCGTGACCCGCTCGTTACGTTGTGGAACAAAGCTCTTGCGATACCTTTTAGATCTATCCCCGGGTCACTCCAGAAAGAACGGTTTTCCGATGCGACTACAGCGTTTTTTACATAATCCGGCAGTGCTTTACAGCTGATTATTTCGCGGTTCTGGCCTGAGAAACTGCCAATCGGCGTGGTACCGTCACTATAGTACACAGTAGTTTTCTGCGCGAGTGCGACAGCTTCCGGGCTGGGTACCTCAGTAGCTGCGTAAGCAATGCCTAGGACGGCTGCGCCTGTTGCGAAAATAAGGGCTATAGCAATGAGGAATTTCTTCCAGAGCCTCATTTTTGGTTTGCCGTTTTTCTTCAGCCGCCGTGCAGATGATGTACCGTTTTTCCTCGCTGGAGGCTTCCGTGCGCTGCGCGGCGTACCGGTATAAGAGTTGCGGAAACTGTACGGACCGCTGCTGTGCATGCTCCGTGCCTCCCTTGTGCTGCGCGGATCGTGTGCACTGTTGCCCCGTGTATTGTTCTGAGGGTTGCGCGGGCTGTTTTCTGCCATATTTCCTCCGTCTGTTTCTCTATAAACTGGTCGAAACACTGAAGCCTTGGATTACTTATTATTATTATAGTGTCCAACGGGCTGTGTCAGCGTGCCGGACACTGCTGTGCCGCCTGTCCGGCGGCCTGGCGGCTGTATATCTGCAGGGCCGCATTGCTGGCTGCTGTCTGTGTATGTGTATGGCCTGTTTCCCTTCACTGGTCTATACCCTTTATGCTATACCATAATAGTACAGCATCGCCCTTAGAAGATCAGGAAGACGGCAGTCCCGGCAGTACCCGGCCGGGGATGGGCGAAGATGGGCGGGGAAGCGTACATACATATATATACAGGCCAGGATATGCCGGGCAGAGTGCAGAAGGCTGCGCAGCCTGCGGGGCTGCCATTGATGGAGGGACACAGGAATATCCAGTTCCCTTCTCCGGTTTAGACAGTGAGGTATCCTAATGGGTGCGTGTCATTTGATGGCAGAATTTCTAAGGAGTTTTTGATGAGTATTCGCGTTGCGATTGCTGGTGTGGGCAATTGTGCTTCATCACTTGTGCAGGGTGTTGAATATTACAGGGATGCAAAAGATGAGGATAAGATCCCTGGGATCATGCATCCGAATTTTGGCGGTTACCGTATCCGCGATATTGAGTTTGTTGCTGCATTCGATGTAGACGCCGACAAAGTGGGCAAGGACCTGAGCGAGGCGATCTTTGCTTCTGAGAATAATACTTACAAGTTCTCAGACGTCCCGGATATGGGTGTGGCTGTCCAGCGCGGCAAAACGCTTGACGGCCTGGGCGAGTACTACCGCCAGATGATCAGCGAATCACCTGAAGAACCGGTAGACGTGACCCAGGTTCTGCGCGACCGCAAGGTTGATATCCTTATCAGCTATCTTCCTGTCGGCTCCGAAGAAGCAGATAAGTACTATGCCCAGTGCGCTATGGATGCCCACTGCGGTTTTGTGAACTGCCTGCCTGTTTTCATTGCTTCTGACCCTGAGTGGGCTCAGAAGTTCCGTGATGCCGGGGTGCCGATCGTCGGCGATGATATCAAAAGCCAGGTCGGGGCAACTATTACCCATCGTGTTATGGCCCGCCTGTTTGAAGACCGTGGCGTCCGCCTTGACCGCACGTACCAGCTTAATGTCGGCGGCAATATGGACTTTATGAATATGCTCCAGCGCAGCCGCCTGGAATCCAAGAAAGTGTCCAAGACCCGTGCAGTAACCTCGATCGTCCCGCATGAGATGGATCCCCATAACGTGCATATCGGGCCGTCTGATTATGTGGCGTGGCTGGATGACCGCAAATTTGCTTTTGTCCGCCTCGAAGGGACGACATTCGGCGATGTCCCCCTGAGCCTTGAATACAAGCTTGAGGTGTGGGATTCCCCTAATTCAGCGGGCGTAGTTATTGATGCCCTGCGCTCCTGCAAGATCGCGCTTGACCGTGGCCTTGCCGGGCCGATCCTTGCCCCGAGCTCGTACTTCATGAAGTCCCCTGCAGTCCAGCATGAGGATAACGAGGCACGTCAGCTTGTTGAATCTTTTATCAGCGGCGATGTAGAGGCTGATGCCCAGCAGCTCGCTGATGATGTTTCTGCGGCAGGCAGGGCAGGCAAGGATGTGTGGCACGCATAAAGCGTAATAACAGCTGGGGCTGTGGATAAGGGCCGCTTTCCTGCTTAAGGGTTTCCTGATGCGGGAAGGCGGTTTTTGCATCGTTTATGTTACTAAGGTTATGCTACAGTTATTCAGCCGCATAAAGGGCTGCTCAAAGCTGCGGCCGGCAGCCGCATGGAAAACGGCGGTGCGTACAATGTGTCGGGATAGGTGAAGTAATGAGTTCCAATGGGTCTGAGGTAAAAGGGATATCTGTGAAACAGCGTGCAGCAGATGCGGCGCGGCATGTATTCAGGCGCAGGAAAAATGACTGGGTAGCGTTTTATATCCTTGCTTTTATTGCTATCAACATATATGCTGTCCTTAAAATGCAGACTGTTGCAGAGAGCAAGTTTTCCAATATCTGGAGGTTCTTCACCCAGATGTTCTCCGGCGGGAAGTTCCAGTTCCTTAATAATTTCCTCATCCTGTCGATTATCAGCTTCGCCCTGTGCTTCCTTATCAACCGCTTCTGGGTGGCAATGAGCTTATATGTTTCGCTTGTCGTCCTTATCGCAACGGTAGACAGGTTCAAAGTCCTTGTGCGCAATGAAGCTATCACTCCTGCGGACCTGAGCTTCGTTTCCGGCGGCACTGCCGGGGATGTCGCGTCGTTCATCCCTCCAGGGTCGGGATCTATTATCGTCAGAGCTGTCCTGACTATCGTGATCGCTATTATCCTCGGTGTGCTCCTTACGCGGTGGGACCGCCGTTCGCTCATCGTGCCCAGGAACAGGAGTCTGGGGATAATTTTCCGCATATTGCTTATTATCCTTCCGCTTGGTTTTGAAGCTGCTTTCATTTCTGCAATGTCTACAACCGATTCATGGGCGAATAAAGCTTTGCTGGCGCTGTCTGACAAACCTTCCCTCTGGGATAATCTGACCGATTGCAAAAAGAATGGTACCGTAGTAGCTTTTGCCAGGAATATCAATCCAAAAATTATGACTGAGCCTGAGGGGTATTCTAAGGAAACGATGAAGGCGATAGCCGAGCGGTACTCAAAAGCTGCTCAGGAAATCAATTCTGAACGTACCCAGGACCTTAACAAATCTACGGTGATCACGCTGCTGTCGGAATCGTTCTCCGATCCTACCCGGGCACCGGGGATATCTTTGAACGAGGACCCTATGCCGTATATCCGCTCCCTTAAGAAGGATACGACATCAGGGCTGATGCTGTCTTCCGGATATGGCGGAGGTACTGCGAATATTGAATATATGGTCCTGACCGGGCTGTCGATGGCCAATTTCAGCCCATCGCTGACTTCGCCGTATCAGCAGCTCGTCCCCAAAGCATCATGGACCCCCACATTCAACCAGGACTGGGAAAGTTCACAGAGTTATGCTTTCCACCCCTACAGCTCCGCAATGTATTCGCGCAGATCTAATTATGCAAAGTTCGGGTTTTCCCAGTTCTATACCCTTAACGGCCCGCAGTACCTGAAATATAAGAAGAAAATCGATAAGTCCAGATATGTTGCCGACTCGGAGCTGTATAAGGCTGCACTGGAGAAAATCAACGGTTCTGCAGACGCAAAGCCGCAGTTCATCCAGCTTGCGAGCATGCAGAACCATATGCCATATAACAACTGGTATAACAATAACCAGTTCAAGGCGCATACGACTGATGGCACCAAGCTCAGCAATAACAGGTTGAACAGCATCCAGACATATGCCAAAGGGATGAGCTATACGGATACTGCTACGAAGGAATTCCTTGCCAGACTTGACGCGATGGATAAGCCGATCACAGTTATCTTCTACGGCGACCATCTGCCGGGGATATACCCCAATGCTGCAAAAAACAAAAAGAACACTATAGCGCTCCATGAGACGGATTATTTCATCTGGTCGAATAAAGCTTCCCGTCAGAATAATAAGCTGCCGGAAAAAGAAGCTGCATACACGTCTCCGAATTTCCTCATGGCTGAGGCTGCTGCGCAGATGAACGCCAGGGTGAGCCCGTACCTCGCTTTCCTGACACGCCTGCATACAGCTGTCCCCGCTATGGAACCGCCGGTAGTCAACACTATCCAGGGGTGGAAGCGCATACCCGAGGGGGATGCGCTGTATCTGGATTCCAACGGCGAACAGATAGATATCACTCAGGCGGATAAGGCTACCCGCCAGCTCCTTTCGGACTACCGGCTTATCCAGTACGATATTACGGCAGGCAAACAGTATCTCAGGGATACCGGGTTCATGAAATATCCGCGGGGATAATACGCCCGGGGACTGCGGGATGTGGCACTGAGGTGTTTTTCCCCTGCCCGTGTATAATTGTCAATGCTCCTACGCGGCGCTATGCCACCCAATCCCCCCAGGGCAGGAATGCAGCAAGGGTAAGTGGCCTCTGGCGGGTGCGTAGGAGTTTTTACTATGATGGGCTGCATAAGCTATGATGGTTTTATATGCAGTATTGCGGGTTTCCCGGTAATGCGGTTCTGCTTCGGCTGGATAATACGGACGGTAAGGATACAGTGAATGGTAAATAACGATCCAATGATTGACAGGCCAGAAAACGGAAGCGGGCAGCCCCGTACCCCGGACTCAGGGCATGATGCCGCAGGGCAGTCAGGCGCCGGCCAGCCCGGCGCAGGTCAGTTCAGTGCCGCGCAGTTTGCTGCAGGGCAGACAAGGCCTATGCCTCAAGCCGGCGGGACGGATACAATGCCTGTATCCGGCCAGGCCCAGGCTCCTGAGGGATCCCCTGTACAGCCTACGCAGATGATGCCGGCTGTGCGGGATGTGCAGACAGCCCAGTTCCCTGCGGTCGTGCCGGCTGCAGTACCGTCTGCTGAAATACCGCCGGCTGCAGCAGGCTCGTCCCAGCCTGGCGGGCAGAAAGGCTTTGACAGCATAATAGGGCCGACGCAGAGGGCTGAGGAACGCCTGCTGACGCATCCGCGGGCCTCGGCAATAGTGTGGTCAGCAATTTTGGGGCTTCTGTTCCTTGCCCTGGCAGCCGGTACATGGCTTGCCGGGGTGTGCACCTACCGCGGCCAGAAATTTGATGACTGGGTGTGGCACAGGTTCCCCGAAACGTATATCCACGCCTCACTGCTTAACCGCATATTTGCTAATTCCCATCTTGTTGTTTACGTATGTGCAGGTATTATCGCGCTTGCAGTACTGATTGCCCTTATCCGGAAAAGATGGTTCCTTCTCATACAGATAGCCGTGTTCGGCGGCCTGGTTTATGCGCTGTCGCGCGGGCTTAAGATCATCCTTCCCCGGCCGGTTATCGATGCTTCTATCAGCAATCCGGCGAATTCTGCACCGTCCGGGCATACGGCGCTGGCGGCAGCCGCTGCGGTGATATTCGTGATATCCGTCCCCCGGGTACTGCGCGCGCTGTCATCTCTCCTCGCTACAGTATTCGTCCTTCTTGTGGGCTTCAGCGTTATTGCAGATAAATGGCATCGCCCGACTGACGTTATTATGGCGGTATTCCTTGTAACCGGGCTGGCATTGCTTACCCTCGCTTTTACGCGCGGTACCGGCATGGACATGCCCGGCAGGCGGACAGCATCTGCGGGTGTCCAGATATGTGCAACGGTTATGGTCACAGCGGGGACTATGATGCTTGCCTACGCAGCATACATGGTATGGCAGCTGTGGGATTATATCCTTTTCCAGCCGGTTGGCTTTACCGCACAGATAAATATGACGGCTATTTTTGCGATCTGCGGATGTGCGCTGATATCTTTCGGTGTCCTGTCTGCACTGCGTCAGGCGACAGCTTCTCCGCTGTCCCGTGCGGGCATGGTAGGCGCGCCTCCGGCCCCGCCGGCTTCGCCATGGTACAGATAAGGCTATAGGAATAAGATAAAGCCAAGCGAACCGGGGCGGCAGGATTGCATGCCGGTTTGCGGGGTACCCTGGTACCTGTCAGGCCGTTCTTGTCGATATATGTGTTATAGTACTTTTCAGTAAGTGTGGTGTTACAGTGCCGTGAAAGGGGTCTGGATGGCAGGGAACAAGCTTGTGATTGTGGAGTCGCCGACAAAAGCGCGCAAAATCGGCGGGTATCTTGGCGACGGCTATACGGTTATGGCATCGGTAGGGCACATCCGGGACCTTGCACAGCCGTCTGAAGTCCCTGCAGCAGATAAGGAAAAATACGGCAAGTTTGGTGTAGATGTTGATGACGGGTTCCTGCCATACTATGTTGTCGGCCAGGATAAGAAGAAGACAGTCACCCAGCTGCGCAAAGCCCTGAAAGATGCTGATGAATTATATCTGGCAACTGATGAGGACCGTGAGGGGGAGGCGATTGCCTGGCATCTGGTGCAGACCCTGAAGCCGAAAGTACCTGTTAAGCGTATGGTTTTCCATGAGATCACAAAAAATGCCATTGAAGACTCGCTGGAAAAAACCCGTGATGTTGATCTGAACATGGTTGATGCCCAGGAAACCAGAAGGGTGCTTGACCGCCTGTACGGCTATGAATTGTCGCCTGTGCTGTGGCGCAAGGTCAAAACAGGGCTTTCTGCGGGACGCGTGCAGTCTGTGGCTACGCGGCTGATAGTTGAGCGTGAACGTGAGCGTATGGCGTTTGTCCGGACACCGTACTGGGATGTTATCGCTACAGTGGCTGTAGGCAACGGTGTCGGCAGGGATTCTGAGGGGAATGCAGTGCCCGGCGACAATGCCGTTGATACGTCGTTCAATACGCGCCTGGTGTCATTAGGCGGGCGGCGTATTGCCGGGTCAAAAGATTTCGGCAGTGATGGGAAGCCTTCGCAGGCAATGGCGAAGGATAATGCCATGGTATTAAGCGAGGCTGATGCGCAGCGCATTGCTGATGCTGTGCAGGGGCAGGATTTTACAGTTATATCCATGGAGTCAAAACCGTACCGCCGCCGCCCTGTACCGCCGTTTACCACGTCAACTCTGCAGCAGGCTGCGGGCAACCGCCTTGGGATGTCATCGCGCAGCACTATGCGGGCCGCGCAGGGGCTGTATGAAAATGGGTATATCACATATATGCGCACGGATTCCGTCACATTATCGGGTGAAGCCATCCGTGCCGCCCGGCAGCAGGTCAGTGAAAAATGGGGGGACAAATACCTGTCGGAAAAGCCTAAGCAGTATGCTACAACTTCCGCCGGTGCCCAGGAGGCGCACGAGGCCATCCGCCCGTCAGGGGCACATTTCCGTAAGCCTGAGTCACTTGAGGGGAAAGTGCCTGCCGACCAGCTGAAACTGTACCGCCTTATCTGGCAGCGTACCCTTGCTTCACAGATGGCTGATGCCACGGGGTCAACTGCCACAGTGAGGCTGAGTGCTGCTGCAGGGCTGGATGGGGAGGCTGTTTTCCAGGCTTCAGGAACAGTCATTGACTTCCTGGGGTTCCTGAGGGCTTATGGCGATGGCGCGCATAAAACAGGGACTGGGAACAGCGCCGGGAAATCCGCCCAAGGGGCTTCTGCTTCTTCAGAAAGCCGTTCTGATGATAATGAAGTACTGCCCATTATGGATACGGGTGATATCCTCCATGCCCTGGATGCAGAACCTTCCGGCCACGAAACGCAGCCGCCGGCGCGATACACAGAAGCATCGCTGGTGAAGACCCTTGAGGCGAAAGAGATCGGGCGTCCTTCCACGTATGCAAGCATTATTTCTACAATTATTGACCGCGGGTATGTGTATGAGAGGGGGCGGGCGCTGATCCCTTCATGGCTGGCTTTTGCCGTGACAAAGCTGCTCGAACAGAATTTCCCGCAGTACGTTGATTATGAGTTCACTGCACATATGGAAAACGGGCTGGACGCTATTGCGCAGGGAGGGCAGTCCGGTAAGGAATGGCTGGCTGATTTCTATTTCGGCAGCGGATCCGGATCAGCCAGGAATGCCCGGGAAGCCAGTGAAGGCTTGCAGAAACAGGTAGCACAGCTGGGTGATATTGATGCCCGGGAGATCAATACTATTGTGATCGGGGACGGGCTCCAGGTACGTGTCGGGCGGTATGGCCCATATCTCGAAGATACGAAGGATGTTGATGCGGAAGGCAAGCCGAAGCGGGCGTCTTTGCCTGATACCATGGCTCCCGATGAACTGACTGTAGAAGCAGGGCATGATCTTATCAGCAGCGGTTCCTCCGGACCTCGTGAGCTTGGCACAGACCCTGAAACGGGAGGGACGGTCGAAGTCCGTTCCGGGCGCTTCGGGCCTTATGCGGCGCTGGTTGTTGAAGGCGAAGATAAGCCTAAAATGGCGTCGCTGTTTAAGACAATGTCCCCGGAGTCGGTCACTCTGGATGACGCCCTGAAACTGCTTCGGCTTCCGCGGGTCGTTGGTACTGTTGAAGAGACAGATCCCGGATCCGGTGAGGCCAAAGAAGTTGAAGTCCTGGCGAATAATGGGCGGTATGGCCCGTATCTGTCAAAAACCCTTCCGGGCGGGAAAACGAAGACCCGCTCCCTTGCCAGCGAAGATGATATTTTTACAGTTGATATTGATAAGGCGAAAGAACTGTTTGCGCAGTCCAAGTATGGGCGCCGTACACGGGGTGCCGCGAAGCCTCCGCTCCGCGAGCTGGGTACTGATCCGGAAAATGGCAAGGCCGTAACGATCAAAGACGGGTTTTACGGTGTCTATATTACGGATGGGGAAACGAACCGGACTCTTCCCAAACAGTATACGGTAGAATCGATCGAGCCCGAAGAGGCTTTCAGGCTTCTTGCGGAAAAGCGCGCTGCGGGGCCGTCAAAACGGCGCGGCAGGAAACGCAGTACTGCGAAATCCGGTTCCGGTTCACGCGCAGCGAAGGCGAAGGCCGGTTCTTCTGCACGTACCGCGAGGGCCGGAAGGTCTTCGGGCACAAAATCAGGCAGGAGTTTGGCTGCCGCCGCGCAGGGAGCCTCGTCCGTAAAGGCTGCTGCAGCTGGTACGTCCGGTGCATCCGGGCGTAGCACAGCGGGGAGCCGGATATGAACCCGGGGAGTGCAGGGAGTATGGGAAGCCTGGCAAGGCAGCCTGCCCAGCCGGAGTACCCGGGATATTTTATCTCTTTTGAAGGTGTGGATGGCGTTGGAAAGTCAACGCAGGTGAGGCGCCTGGAAAGGTATCTCGGATCCGCGGGATACGATGTGCTGGTGACCCGGGAACCGGGCGGCACCGCGATAGGTGAGCAGATCCGCAGCATACTCCTTCATGGTGAAGATGAATCGCCGCAGACCGAGGCACTGCTGTATGCAGCGTCTCGCGCACAGCATGTTGCACAGAAGATCCGTCCCGCGCTGGATGCCGGCTGTATGGTGATAAGCGACCGCTATATTGACAGTTCGCTGGCGTACCAGGCGGGCGGGCGTGAGCTGGCCCTGGAAGATGTCCGTTCTGTTAATGCATGGGCAACAGGGGGCCTGTGGCCTGTGCGCACATATCTGCTGGATATGAGTTTTGAAGATTCAAAGAAAAGGCTTTCAGGGGAGCCTGACCGGCTGGAGTCTTCAGGCTCCGGGTTCTTTGAACGTACCAGGCGGGCATTCCTGTCCCTGGCTGAGGATGAACCGGACAGGTTTATGGTGGTTGACGCTTCAATGCCTGCAGATAGTGTGTGGGAAGTTATCCAGGCGGATATTGATGCGCTGCTTGGCGGCAGTGTAACAGGCAAAAATGCACTGAAAGGGGATGCTCAGGTTGAGACAGGAAGAGATGGGTCAGAAAGATGAGTGTCTGGGACTCCATCATCGGGCAGCAGTCGACTGTGGACCTGCTGAGCCGCCTTGCAGGTGCACCGCAGCCGTGGGAGGGCGGCGATAAGGAAAGCCTTCACAGCGGTAGCAAGGATATTTCTGATCAGGGGATTTCTCAGGGGGGATCTGAGGGAGGGTCCGGGGACAGCTTTAAGGGAAACGCTGGGGAAAGTGCGGGGGGAGCCTTGAGAAGAGGAAGGATCGCGCAGTCGTGGCTGATATGCGGGGCGCCCGGATCCGGCCGCTCCCGGGTTGCGCGTGCATTTGCAGCTGCCCTTGAATGCCCCCGGCATGGCTGCGGAGAGTGCGCTGTCTGCAGGCAGGTCATGCGGGATGAGCATCCTGATGTTACCGTGCTTGCAACAGACCGTGTAACTATATCAATCGATGAAGTGCGCAAACTTGTTGCAGATTCTGAGCAGATGCCTTCCACAACACCCTGGCGCATCATTATTATTGAAGATGTTGACAGGATGCTTGAACACACGACGAATGTGCTGCTTAAAGAAGTCGAAGAACCGGCAGAACGGACTATTTGGCTGTTATGCGCCCCAAGTTCGGAGGATGTCCTTCCTACCATACGCAGCCGGACACGCATAGTTAACCTGGCTGTGCCGCAGGCTGCAGCGGTAGCCAAGTTCCTGCGAAGCACAGCTGGGGCTGATGAGGCGCTGGCAAAGAGGTGTGCCCGCCTGGCGCAAGGCCATATCGGCATTGCGCGCCTCTATGCAACAGACGACCAGGCGCTCGCAGACAGGGATGAGATCGTCGTAGGGGTGCTCGGGATGAGGCGCGCATCCGATGCCGTCCTCCTGGCCTCGTCAATGGTTGACAGTGCGCAGGGCCAGGCTAAAACCGGCGTTGACCGTGCCGTCGCCCAGGAGGAGGCAAATTTCCGCGAAATTAATGGCCTTGCACCAGGCGACAAGATCCCGGCTGCCTTGAGGCCCGCTTTCAATGCTATTGGTAAAAAAGAGGATATCCGCCGCCGCACTGTGCGGCTTTCGCGTGATGTACTGGACCGTTTCCTGAATACTATTGCAAGCGTATACCGTGATATTTCTGTCCTGCAGAATAATGCTGAGGATGCTGCAGGAATCGTCAACCTTGAGAACCGCACTGCCATTGCCGATATGTCTGCGCGGATATCCCGCGCCCGTACTGTAGCAAATCTCCATGCTATTGATGCTGCGCGCCGCCGTCTGCTCCACAACGGTTCCCAACAGCTTGTCCTTGAATCCCTGCTGGCCTCCCTGGTTGTTTACTGATTATCCGTATATCGTGCGTCTTGTATCACACAGCTTGTTATAACACAGCAATCTGCATGGCTGCGCAGGTGCCGGTGGTAAAACACGCAGATACAGAAATGGAAATTGTGGGAAACGCCGGAACTGTATTTTGTATCTGCGTGTTTTACCACCGGCATTGATTTCCCCTGCTGCATATCACCTTTTGTGTGTCAGGATTTGTGCGTTAGAATGGGGAAGATAAGGAAGCGGTGGTCCGCCGGAACAGCGGGGGTGGCCGCTGAGCAAGCGGTTAAACTGTACAATCCGCCCCACCGCAGCCTCCAGCTTTGGCCATAAAGGAGTATCCAATGAAAGTTTCTGCCGATTTTACAACGATCCCTGATGCGTACGCCAAACATGCGCCTGAGGGAAACCTGACCGATGGCGTCCCGGTGGTATCATTCCCTTTCTATATCAGCGATATTGCCCCTCAGGCCCGGTATGTGCACTGGGAATTCGTTGATAATGATGCGATCCCGGTTTCCGGTTTCCAGTGGATACACTGGTCTGTGGCGAACCTTCCCCTTGATGCGCTGATGTACGATTTCAATGATTCCCGCGCGCTGCAGATCCCGGAAGATTTTTCCCGGCAGCTTCCCGCGCTGATCCCCGAAGCCGTGCAGGGGCGTAATTCTGCGGCTTCATCTATGGTTGGCGTTAAGGACCCTGCAGTCAGCCAGCGGTATAACGGCCCTCAGCCTCCGGATAAGCAGCATGACTATATGCTTGCCGTTTATGCCACGTCCCGCCCTTTGCAGGGGCTCCGTGAGGGGTTCTGGCTTAATGAGCTGCGCAATGGGCTGCGCAAAAGCAGTGATGTGGTGGATTCTGCGGTAATCTGGCTGGCAGGTGAGGCATAAGGCATAAGGCGCAGAGGTAAATCCGCAGATTCCTCTGTTTTGTCCGCTTGTCTGCGTTTTCTGCAGCTCTGCTTTTCCACCTGCGCTGGCCGATCTGCAGGATGTATCCGCATATCATGAGTGTCTGTGCATCTTCATATTCGTGTACCCTCATATCCATGTGTCCGCGCAGCGGACGCTGTCCGTCCCGGTCCGCGCGATATAGGGGGCTTATGCGGTATAGTTCGTAAAAGGATATGCGGATTTAGCATAAAGGTCCCTGCTGCGGGGGAGCCCGCCGCATGCATATACATACGCATCTGTAGTGCATACAATGCAAACAATGCATACCGTACGCATAGCACCCGTACAGTACGCATACACGATCACGACCAGGGGTATCACGGGGGAGGCCCGGTACCCGGATAAGGAGGATAATGGCCTGCACCACTATACTTGTCGGCAAGAATGCCAGTTACGACGGCTCAACAATGATCGCCCGCAATGAGGATTCGCCCAACGGCGAGTTCACCCCAAAAGAGTTTGTCGTAGTGAATCCTGAAGAGCAGCCCCGGCATTACCGTTCGGTGATCAGCCATGTGGAGATCGACCTTCCGGATGATCCGTTGCGGTATACTGCTGTCCCTGATTCCCTGCGCAAAATCGGTATCTGGGGATCTCACGGGGTCAATGAATGCAATGTAGCTATCAGCAATACTGAAACTATTACGACGAATGAGCGTGTGCTCGGGGCAGACCCTCTTGTTGAGCTGCAGAAAGCAGCCGGCAGGGAAGGCGAGGCGGGTTACAGGCCTGAGGTCCCCGGCGGCATCGGCGAGGAAGATATACTCACCCTCGTTTTGCCGTATGCCCGTACTGCCCGCGAGGGTGTGAGGCGATATGGCGAGATCCTGCGCGATTATGGCACTTATGAGATGAACGGCATTGCGATCAGTGATGTTGATGAGATCTGGTGGGTGGAAACTGTCGGCGGGCATCACTGGATGGCGCGGCGCGTGCCGGATGACTGCTATGTGACTATGCCGAACCAGCTGGGCATCGATGAGTTTGATTTTGATGATGCTTTTGGCGATCAGGAAGAGTTTATGTGCTCAGATGACCTGCTGGATTTTGTGCGCAGCAACCATCTTGACCTGTCTGTGGAGCAGGGCTCGCTGTTCAACCCGCGCTGGGCGTTCGGATCCCATTCTGATGCCGACCATGTGTACAATACTCCGCGGGCATGGTATATCCAGCGCTATTTCAACCCTCTGGATGCCTCCTGGGATGGGGAAGATGCTGATTTTACTCCGCGCAGTGATGACATCCCATGGTGCCGCCAGCCTGAACGCAGGATCACTGTTGAAGACGTCAAGTATGCGCTGAGCTCGCATTTCCAGGGGACTGCTTTTGATCCTTATGGAAAGCTGGGTACTGAGGCTACGCGCACACAGTTCCGGCCTATCGGGATCAACCGCACGAACCATCTGTGTGTTATCCAGCTGCGGCCTTATGCCCCTGAAGTTTCGCGGGCTATCCAGTGGACATGTTTCAGTTCCAATGTGTTCAATACGATGGTGCCGCTGTATACCAACATCACGGAATCCCCCGAATACTACCGTGGTGCGGGCGAGGCTCCGGATACGGGTAATTTCTATTGGGCGAACCGTATTATTGCAGCGCTTGCTGATGCGCAGTTCAACGATAATACGGCGAATATTGACCGGTATGCGGAAAAGCTTGGCGGGCTATCGCACAGGATGATAGCCGATACAGATGCACTGGTGGGGGAGCTTATCAGTTCCGGCGCTGTATCTGCTGATGATATGGCTGATGGAAAGGTCCATGAGATCCTGAATAAGGCGAATGAGGATTTCTCCCATATCGTCAAAACAGAAACTGATGATCTGCTTGCTAAGGTGCTGTACACAACGAGTATGGGCATGAAGAACGGTTTCCACCTGTCGGACCATTAAATCCGCTGAAGGCCGGTGTGCCGGCTGATGCTGGAGGCACTGAAAGAGCTAAGGCGTGTCTGGCCTGACAGGATTGCCGGAGATGCCGTTGTGCTGGATGCGTTAAAATGCTGGAGGCATTTAGGATGCCGGGAGTTCCGGGCGCTGGGAACGTTAAGGAGTGAAAATGGCTGTATCAGATATGGGGCAGAAGCGGATGGATCCGCTTGGCACCGGGACGGATCCGTTAAGTGATCCGTTGGATGCCGGGGTAAAACTGGCAGGTACTGCTGTAAAACTGGCAGGTACTGCGGCGGATCCATTGGATACTCCTGCTCAGAGGGCCATATTTTCCAATTTCCCTGATTTCGCGCGCTTTGTCGTTCCATACGGGCAGCTGGGGAAAATTGATGCTTTCGGATATCTGGATTTTCTGCGTTCGTCAGACGGGCATGGCCTTCCGCGCAAACGCAAGCACGGCAAAGTCATCCTTGTAACCGCAGACACCCCGCTGAAAGCTTCGCGCGGCGAAGGCAAGACAACGGCTACTATTGCGCTGATCGATGCACTGCGTGCGCGCGGCGTAGATGCAGCAGCAGTACTGCGGCAGCCAAGTATGGGCATTACGGCAGCGGGATCCAAAGGCGGGGCATCGGGCGGCGGCAAGGCGAGCCTTTCCCATGCGGAACTCGCTGATTGGGGGCTGACGGGGGAAATGGCGCGCATCGCTGATGCGCAGAACCTCCTTGTGGCATTCTGTGAGAAGGCAGTGGACGATGGTGTGCTTGATACGGTGATGGTCCCGCGCGTATCAGAGACACCGTCACGCTCCCTGCGCAGCATTGCGGTTGATGGCGGGAAGCTCCCCGAGCGTATGGTCATTACACCTGCGAGCGAGCTCATGCAGATCGTAGTACTCTCGCGCAGCGAGAGTGAGCTGAAAACCCGCATCCGCGCCATGCTTGGCGGAGCCAGGGGCGGCATTCCCGTGCAGGTGGGGGATTTCGTGGATGCGGACCGCATAGTGCGTGTAATCGGGAATGCCGTCCAGCCAGCCTCCATGGAGACGGCACAGGGCAGCCCCGTGTATGTGCACTGCGGCCCGTTCGCTAACGTATCGCTGGGTATCCCGGGGCTGGCTGCCGTTGACCTGGCGTGCGCACTGCACGATGTAGTCGTAGTGGAGGCTGGCTATGGCGCGGATGCTGGTGCCCAGAAGTGGCTTGATATAGCGTCCCGTGAGTACGGTGCCCCCTGGCCTTCCGCCGCGGTGGTTGTCACACGCGCAACTACATGGCGCGATGACCCTGCGCTCCAGTGGCGTTACCCGTTCCATGTCAGCCGTCTTGAATCCATGGGTATCCCTGCTTTCCCTCTGGTTAATCTGTGGGATGGTGAGGATGGCGAGGCCCCTGCCCTTCGTGAAACAGCGGCAGCTCTTCATTTCCGTGACCCCATCATCGGCAACCTGTTCCGTGATGGAGGCGAGGGGATCAAATCCCAGCTCGGGGGTTTCCTTGATGCGCTTGCAATTCCGGGCGATCCGGCTCAATCGGTCCGATCCGGCCAGTCCACCAACAGCCAGGCGCAGAATGGCTCTCGGCCTGCGGATCCTTCACTATCCCCTAAGCCGTCTTCTAAACTGTCTCCATCTTCCGGGTCTTCTGAGGCTTCTAAGTTTTCTGGGAACTCCCAGCTCCCCGATTCCTCCATCCCTTCCCAGCTTCCCGTGCCTGACCGTTCCAGCCGCAAAGGCATACCGCTGCTGGACAATCTCCGCTGGATCATTTCCCACGCCTACGGAGTCCCTGCAGACCGGGTGATCCTTAAGGATGGTTTTGAAGATTCCCTTGGATCTGCGCGCAGCTTGTGCAATCAGGCTGGTATCTCTATTGATGACCTTGCGGTGTGTGCGGTGAAATCTCCTGCTACGATGACCGATGATGATTCCCTCCCTGAGGGTCAGCGGACAGTCACCCTTAAGAAGGTAACTGTGAATATGGGCGCCGGCATTATATGCGTTAACCTCACTACTTCGCTCACCACTCCTATGCCCAAAATTGTGTAGTGCTTTCTGCTCGTAGCGCCCCTCCCATTCGCGGTATGGCTCCGTCTTGGCGTATTCTGCCTGTGGGGCTTGCAACACGCACAACACGTATGATCTTGCGTATGTCAGGGTGTTGAGTATAGTAAGAATTCGGTTCTTGATTGAACCGCTGTGATTGCATCACATTGCCCCTTTAGCTCAGCTGGCTAGAGCAGCGGACTCTTAATCCGCGTGTCCAGGGTTCGAGTCCCTGAGGGGGCACTTCGATAAGTTATATAAAAGCCTTGGAAACGTTAGTGTTCCCGGGCTTTTTCTTTTCCCCGGCTGTGTGGCGTGCCCACGTTTGCCCGCTTTTCTCTGATATCATCGCATCCAGGACATGGATAATTATACTAAAATATCGCCGAATAAATTCGCGTATATTAAGGTAATTTGCCTATTCCCAATAAATTTTTTAGATTATTATATTTTGTTTTGCCCATCGTTAAGCGGTGAGTACTCTTAAAATACCGCGAGTGTAAGCCAAAATATCAGCTCAGGGTCTGTGCATTGCCGCTTTATTCACCCCGTCGGTGGTAAAACACGCAGATACAAAATCCGTTTTGCTGGTTTTCCACATTTCCTGTTTTTGTATCTGCGTGTTTTACCACCAGGTGTTTCAGGGTGTTTTGGTTCGGCCCATAATTTCTGTAAAAACCCTTGTGTCAAAAACATAACAGTGTTATGATAATATCTGTTTCATAACACTGTTATGAATTACTGCATGGAGACTGGTGCAAAGATCCGTAACAGGCTTGTATGGAAAGGCAGAAGTACAGAGCATAAAAGGGCAGGCAGATATGGTGAAACAGCTGGCTGAAGTATATGGGAGTACGGCAGCTGAGAATACGGCGGATACAGTTGCTAGTAGTACAGCGGATACAGTTGCTGGCACTACGGCAGTTACAGCAGCCGGGAGCACGGTATCTGAGCGCATAGTAACTCAAACGGCTTTGGGTGGAAAAACGGTAACCGGGGGTACAGCGTCCGGGGATGGGGATGCAACAGCCGGGAGCACACTGGCTGAGGGCGCATTGCCCAGGGGAACGGTTGCTGAAGGTACGCTCGCCGATGCAGCACGGGAAGAATTCCTGGCATACGGCTATATGAATGCATCAATGCGCCGGATCGCTGCGGCTGCAGGATGCACAACGGGTACGCTGTATTACAGGTTCAGGGATAAGGGCGAGCTTTTCCGCTACCTGGTTGATGATGCCGCGAATGAATTTATGGAGCTGTATAAGAATGCCAATGAAGAGTTCTCCAGACTGCCCCCGTCAAGCCAGATATCCTGTATGGCAATGTATTCGCATCAGCATCTGGATGAGATGCTCGGTATCATATATCGGAATTTTGATGCGTTCAAACTTATTGTGAGCTGCGGCGCCGGTTCCGGTTATGAGGATTATATCGACAGGCTCGCCCGCATGGAAGAGGAGAGCACGGTAGCCTTCATCGGGACTTTGAAAGATGCAGGCCGGGACGTGCCGGAAATCAGGCAGGAACTGTGCCATATGCTGTCGAATGCTTTATTTAATGGGATATTTGAAACTGTTGTCCACGGTTTCTCCTACACGCAGGCACGGGACTATGTCCATGGACTGGAACGGTTCTTCACTGCAGGGTGGTATGAGCTTCTCGGCATGGCCGTTCCGGAGAGTGGCAGGCAGAAAAGTAACGGGCAGGATAATCAGGACAGACAGGACAGAAAGGATAAAGGGGGTCTGATATGGCCGATACATCTATGAGAATAGCCGGGGGCAGCAGCGCAGGCCTTCCGCAGGGTACAGGCCTTCCGCAGGGCAAAAAGTCGGCTGCGGGATGGCTTATGTATTTTGCCGGAAAACATAAAATAATGTACAGTGCTTCTGTTTTTACAGCATTGCTGGGAGTATTGTGCGGACTGGCTCCGTACTTCATCATGGGGACCATGGTAGCTGAACTGCTGCGCGGCAACCGGAATTATCCGTACTGCCTGGCCATGTGCCTGTGGATGCTGGCCTTATGGCTGTGCAGGGTCATTTTCCATGAAATATCAACCGGGCTGTCGCATACGGCAACATTCAGCGTCCTTGCCGAGATCAGGCAGGCGCTGTGCGATAAATTGTACAGGCTCCCGCTGGGATTTGTAGTGGAACATTCGTCAGGCGAGCTCAAGAGCACTATTGTAGAGCGTGTTGACAGTATAGAGACCGCCCTGGCACATATCCTGCCGGAATTTACGGCCAACCTGGTTGGCCCGCTGTGTGTTGTCATCTATATCTTTACCCTCGACTGGCGTATGGGACTGGCCAGCCTGGCAACTATCCCTGTTGGGGCTGTGGCATACGTAACCATGATGTCAGGGTATGAAGAGAAGTATAACAATACCATTGTGAAGACTAAGGCGCTCAATGACATTGCCGTTGAATACATCAATGGCGTCCAGGTCATCAAGGCTTTTGGCAAGGTGAGAAGTTCATACAGTAAGTTTGTACGTGCAGCCAGGGAAGGTGCAGACTGTTTTATCGGCTGGATGCGCAGCTGTATCACTTCTTCCAATATTTTCCATGTTGCCCTTCCTGCAACGCTTATAGGCATCCTTCCCATCGGAGGCCTGTTGTATCGGACTGGCACTTTGCCTGCATCTGTTTTTATCCTTATCATTATTATGTCTTTCGGCATTATTACGCCGATCATGGCCTGTGTCGCCCATCTTGAAGATATCGCTAAAGTCGGTACGATAACCGGTGAGGTGGCAGATATACTGGAACAGCCTGAATTGCAGCGGCCGATTGAGCTGGATAAAGGCGTAAAGGAAAAGCTGAAGGATGCGTCTGTCTCGGTAGACCACGTCCATTTTTCGTACAACGGCTGTGAAGTCCTCCATGACGTCAGTGCCCGGATGCCGCAGGGGAGCGTCAATGCCCTTGTAGGCCCTTCAGGGAGCGGAAAGTCAACGATTGCTAAACTTATCGCAGGCCTGTGGGATGTGAAAGACGGATCCGTAAAAGTAGGGGGAGCAGATATCCGTGATATCCCGCTGAACGATTATAACAGGCTTATCGCGTATGTTTCCCAGGATAATTACCTGTTCAATATGAGCGTCAGGGAGAACCTGCGCCTGGGCGACCCTGCCGCTTCAGATGAGCGCATAGAGCAGATAACACGGCTGTGCGGCTGCCATGATTTTATTATGGGGCTTGAGGACGGCTACGATACTGTTGTCGGGGATGCCGGCGGGCACCTGTCAGGAGGGGAGCGCCAGCGTATTGCCATTGCCAGGGCTATGCTCAAGGATGCGCCTATTGTGATCCTCGACGAAGCTACGGCGTACACCGATCCTGAGAATGAAGCGGTTATCCAGGCGGCGCTCGCCCGCCTTGTCCATGGCAAAACTGTTATTATGATTGCCCATCGGCTGTCGACCATCATGAATGCTGATCAGATATTTGTTGTAGAAGGCGGCCGTATCCGCGCCCAGGGGACCCACAGTGAACTTCTGGCGGGTGACAGCCTGTACCGCGCGATGTGGCAGGCGCATATATCTGTCCATGATACCTACGATGACCCGTCTCCGGACGGCAGCGGCGCCGCTGCGGATACTGCAGCCGCGGGCAGTCTGCCTGATGATAGCCCGTCTGTTTTGGAAGGTGATAAAAATGATTAAAACCATGCGTAAATTCTTTGCGTTCTGTTCCCCCGAAAACCGCAGGAAGTTTTATATCTCTATCGTGTACGGTGTCCTTCTGTCCCTCCTAGAGGCCATGAGAATACCCGCGGCTTACATTATGATTGATGCGCTTGTTAAGGGCCAGGTCACTATTATTACCTGCCTTGTGAGCGGCGGGATAATACTGGTGAGCATCATCCTGTCGGTACTGGGGAAAAACCGCGACGTCATGCTGCAGTGTGAAGCCGGATATGGTACGTGTGCCGATAAGCGCATAGAGATCGCCGAGCATATGCGCTATATGCCTATGGGGTATTTCAACGATAATACATTGGGATATATTACATCGGTAGCTACGAATACCATGGAAAACCTTGCAGGCATTGCTACAAAAGTCATTATGATCATAACGCAGGGCCTGCTGACAACCGCCCTTATCATTGTGATGACTGTTTTCTTCGACTGGCGTGTGGCGCTTATCGCTGCCGCGGGCCTGCTGGTATTCCTCGCCGTCAATGCGCTTCTCCAGAGAAGTTCCGCCGGTATTGCAGAAGAAAAAGAGGATGCAGATACGCAGCTGGTATCTGAAGTGCTTGAATACGTCCAGGGCATGGGCGAAGTCAAAGCTTACTCGCTGTATACAGGTACGAACAGGAAACTGTCAGGATCCATCCGGAGGGCACAGAAGGCGAACGTTGCTATGGAGATGAGGTTCCTGCCTATTATGGGGCTCCAGTCATTCGTTACTAAGGCAACGGGTGTGTGCATGTCCGCAGCATCCGTCTACTGGTATATAAATTCTTCAATGTCATTAAGTATGTGCATTGTGATGCTGGTCTGCTCGTTTATGTTCTTCTCCAGCCTGGACTCGGCAGGGAGCATGTCTGCGCTGATGAGGACTGTCAATATTGCAGTCGATAAGGCCAATGCGATACTCGCCGTTGAGACTCTGGATACCCGGGGGGACCAGATAACGCCGCCGGACCACACTATCGATATCAGCCATATACGCTTTGCTTACGGAGACCGTCCTGTTATCAATGATGTATCCCTGCATATCCCGGAAAATACAACGACCGCGATAGTCGGCCCCAGCGGATCCGGTAAAACTACGCTATGCACACTTATGGCACGGTTCTGGGATGTCAGCGACGGGACTATCACTCTCGGAGGCAGCGATATCAAAGATTATGATATGGACTCCCTGATGGCGAATTTCAGCTTCGTTTTCCAGAATGTATACCTTTTCGAAGATACTGTCGCCAATAATATCCGGTTCGGAAATCCTGATGCCCCGATGGATGAGGTCATCGCCGCAGCAAAGAAAGCCTGCTGCCATGACTTCATCATGGCCCTCCCGCAGGGGTACGATACCGTTATAGGTGAAGGCGGCGCGTCACTGTCAGGAGGTGAAAGGCAGAGAGTATCCATTGCCCGGGCAATGATGAAAGATGCCCCTGTTGTGATCCTTGATGAAGCCACAGCCAATGTAGACCCGGAAAATGAGCAGGACCTCGTCCGCGCTGTAGAAGCGCTTACCCGCAACAAGACGATTATTATGATAGCCCACCGCCTTAAAACAGTACGTCATGCAGATAATATCGTTGTCCTTGATAAAGGGGAGGTCGTCCAGCAGGGTACGCATGAGCAGCTTATGGCGCAGGAAGGCGGAAATAATATTTATAAGAGGTTCATTGATGACAGGAAAGAGGCCGTGAACTGGAAGATATAAGTATGCAGTATTTCGGATCCCTGCGGCATTCCTTCTAGTGCCCGGTGCGTTTGTCGGGAAGAGGGAGAGGACAGTATTTAGCGGTTAGCTGTCCGGGTTGTTTTATATTACTGATTGGGCTGTTTGCGTTACAATGGATATTTACCGTACTTACCGGAACAGCCATGCATCAGTACAGGGATCGGAGGCAGCAGATGAAAATATCATGCGCCCGTCGCTGTGCCCGGGCCGTCCTTGCTGCTGCACTATGCTGTGTGCCGGCTTCCTGCGGCGTGCAGCGCAGCGTTCCTGCCCGGCCGGATGCTTACAGTCCGCAAACCCAGGGGCAGCGCTCAGCAAAGGCAGATAAACGGAAAGCAGAAGAGCGGGCCCGCGCTGCGGCCCGGGCACAGTACAACGCTCAGGCTGCACAGATCAATGGACACAACCGCAAAAACCTCACAGGGGATATAACCTTCCGTGAAACGCCCTCCGGATATTCGCAGCAGGTGCCTGAAAGCCAGCGGGGGAGTGTGGAAAAGGTATCGTATACAGCGACGTATCAGGGCAAAACATATAACAAATCCGCCCTTGTCTACCTGCCGGCCGGCTATGGCACAAATACATGGCAGAAATATAACGTTATGTATATCCTCCACGGGTATGGCGGGGGCTTTACTGCATATCTGGGAGGCGAGGGGCGCAACAGTACTGCGGAGATCAAACTGCTGCTTGACCATATGGTTGCCGATAAGCTTATCAACCCTGCGATCTTTGTGTTCCCTGAATACTATCCAGACCGCAGTTTCAAGACGGACAGCTACATCACTGACGGGCCGCTCGTCAAAGCATTTATCCGGGATGAATTCACCAAAGCCCTTGTACCCGCTGTGGAAAGCCGTTACCGTACATATTTGCAGGCAACGGGCAGTGCAGGCCTGAAGGCTTCGCGCCAGCACCGCGCGTTCGGCGGGTTTTCTATGGGCGGTGCTGCTGCTTGGTATGCATTCCAATATGGTCTCGCCTATATACAGTATTTCCTTCCTGCTGCGCAGAGCAGCTGGGCGTTATATCCGCATGGCGGGCTGACTGATCCTGGCGGGACAGCCCGTGCGCTCAGGGATGCGGCAGCTGCCCAGGGTATCGGGAAAGATGGTTTTACTATCGCAGGCGGTTCAGGGACGGCCGACATCACATCGCTGTATATGCGCCGGCAGGTAGATTCGATGAGGCGGTATCCGGACACTTTCACCGCAGCAAACCTTGAATTTGGTGTGGCTGCCGGTGCCGGGCACACCCGTGAGGCACTGGTCAATGTGCTGTATAACAATCTGCCGTTCATGTTTGTCAATACAGATCCCAGGTGATATAAGGCTTTCAGGTGAGCCAGGATATAGCTCCAATGATATAAGCCTGCCCCTCGGCGCCCCAATGCTGCTGCCGTGCGGCAGCTTTCTTCTTCATTTTTTTGGGTGGAGGGGGAAAGAGAACAGGCACCTGGCTCCGGCTGCCCTGTTTTGCCCAGCATCCCCCTTAGAAGGAAGGGCAGGCAGGATCAGGGCTGAAGAAAGGCGCCGGCTGGCAGTAAGGTAAATACTATGACCGCATACATGGACTGCAAAGACCTGACGAACCGTGATATCCCGGCTGAGCGCAGGCGTCAGATCACGGATAATGTCCGCAGGGTATTTGACACCATTGCGTCCGCTGAGCAGCAGTCCGGCCGTCCGGAAGGCGCTGTCCGGCTCCTGGCGGCGGTAAAAACGCGCGATGCCGGGGAAATCATGGCTGCTGTGGATGCGGGCGTGCCTATGATAGGTGAGAACCGGCCGCAGGAAGCGGCCGCTGTAGGCGGTATCCTGACGGAAGAATTCAACCGCCGGGGGATCGCGGTCCCTTTCCATCTTATCGGCCAGCTGCAGAGCAATAAGATCAATAAAATACTTCCCTATATAGATACCGTAGAGTCTGTCGATTCTGCGAAGCTTGCCGGCAAAATCTCGGCCCGGGCTGCAGCGGTACAGAAGCATCTGGATATTTTCCTTGAAGTCAATGTGTCAGGGGAAGCGTCAAAATCAGGGTGTGCACCTGAGCGGGCACAGGATATCGCTGGAGAGATCGCAGGGCTTCCGGGGCTTACCCTTGTCGGGCTTATGGCTGTAGGCGCCCATGTTGATGACAGAGCCCAGGTCAGCAGGGGATATGAACGGCTCAGGGCTTTGCGTGACGCAGTTGCCGCCTCCGGCAGTGAGGGTACGGAAACGTGTACGCAGCTGTCAATGGGTATGAGCGGTGATTATCAGCTTGCCATAGCTGCCGGTGCAACTGTTGTCCGGCTTGGGACAGCTATTTTTGGCAAGCGCGCATATAAGTAAATATAAATAAAGTATAGAATTATAAACGAATATCAGTCCATATATATCAGCCGGCACTTGCGTTCGTGCGCTCCGGCTATTCTGTAACCATGAGGATCGCGCGTTTTAACCATGATGATACAGTGTCTTACGCTTTTGTTCAGAAAGACGATAATGACGGCAAAGATTATCTTGTCGAACTTGACGGATATCCCCTGGGTGCACAGCCGGTTTCGCCTACGGGACAGCGGTTCGCTGCCGATGGTGACGGCATAAGGCTCCTGTCCCCTGTGATTCCCTCGAAAGTATATGGCCTGGCGAAGAATTATAAGGATCCGTCAGCAGGCGGGTCCGCCGGCGATGCCCCTGCGCAGTTTCCTATTATTTTTGCAAAACCGGCAACATCAGTGATAGGCCCGGATGACCCTATTGTCCTTCCTGCATTTTCCCGGAGCATGAATTACGAACCCGAGCTTGCCGTTGTTATAGGCCGGATCGCAAAAAATGTTTCCGCTGTGGATGCCATGGCTTATGTGCTGGGATACACCTGCGTCAATGATGCGACCCTGCTTGATATCCAGGCGGAGGATCCGACATGGACCCGCGCGAAAGGATTTGATACCTCATGCCCTCTCGGCCCGTGGATCGAAACAGACATCGATTACGCGGATGCCCATATATCCTTCAGGCTCAACGGTAGGGAAATCCCGGAAGCAGAGGGTACTACTGCAAACCTGGTCTGCCCCATCCCCGAGCAGATCGCAGAGATATCACGGTTCTCCACACTGCTTCCCGGGGACGTTATTATGACAGGCACCCCATATGCGGCCGGGACGGTGAAGCCGGGGGATGAAACAGTTGTAACGGTTGAGGGGATAGGATCCCTGCGCAATATTGTTGTGCAGGGGGACTAGGCCGTTAAGGCTGATTGAAAGTCACGGGAGGCCAGCTATGTCTTTTGCAGCAGCAATCGCGTCCGCACTTCCATCTGGGTCCGATAGAGGGCACGGGTCAGACAAGGGGCGCGGCGGCGTTATGCGTGTTGCCCTTCTAGGGGCAGGTACTGTCGGATCCCAGGTTGCGAAAATCCTCATCCAGCAGGGGGACCGTCTCGACAGGCGGATCGGTGCCCATCTGGAACTGGCGGGCATCGCGTGCAGGCATCCGGAGAAGGCTGCTTTCCCGTGGATCGGCCGCAGCCTTCTGACTGCAGATGCTGAAAGGCTGTGCACCGAAGCAGATATCGTTATTGAGCTGATAGGCGGGATAGAGCCAGCCCGCAGCCTGATACTCACGGCTTTCGACCATGGCGCATCAGTAGTCACGGCGAATAAAGCCCTTCTTGCACTGCATGGGGATAAGCTGTCCGCAGCTGCTGCCAGGCATGATGCTGATCTGTATTACGAAGCAGCAGTAGCGGGGGCCGTCCCCGTGGTGCGGGCATTGCGGCAGTCGCTTGCAGGGGACACAGTAAAGCGTATTTTCGGTATCGTTAACGGGACAACGAATTATATCCTTGATGAGATGGCTGTGAAGGGGATAAGTTTTGATGAAGCCCTGCGGTCCGCTCAGGAGAAAGGTTTTGCTGAGGCTGACCCCGTGAATGATATTGACGGGTATGACTCGGCTGCAAAAGCTGCTATTATGGCCAGCCTGGCATTCCACCGGTATGTGTCCCAGAATGATGTAAACGTATCGGGGATCCGCCGTATTACACAGGATGACATCAGGGAGGCAACGGATAAGGGGCGCGTGATAAAGCTCCTGGCAGCAGCTGAGCAGTCTGACGCTGGTATCCGGGCATATGTGCATCCGGTGCTTGTGCCCGGCAGTCACCAGCTTGCGGGCGTCCGCGGGAGCTTCAATGCGGTCCGGATAGAAGCAGAGTCAGCCGGGCAGCTGATGTTTTATGGGCGTGGTGCCGGCGGTGCCCCGACAGCTTCTGCAGTGGTGGGGGATCTTGTTACTGTTGCTGGCAACCGTCTCCGCGGCAAAGCTGACCCTTCCATCCCCCTGTATTCCAAGGTACCTGTGCTGCCGGTGCCCGAAAACCGTTTTCGCCAGGGGAATGGGGCTTTCCCTCTGCTTGAGGATCTGGAACATATCTGACAGGAGGCATAATGGCTATTTCATTCGACGCAGTATCAGTGTCAGTTCCCGCGACGACGGCAAACCTTGGGTCAGGTTTCGATTGTGCCGGCCTGGCCCTTGGCCTTTATGATGATGCGACTTTTGAGCTTCTCCCTTCTGCTGAGGTTGAGGTAGATATCCACGGTGAGGGGGCTGACACTCTTCCGCGTGATTCGCATAACCTTATGGTCAAAGCTTTTTATGAGTCATGCGATACTTTTAATATCCCCCCGATGGGTATCCGCCTTGCTGCCAACAACCGTATCCCTCAGAAGCGGGGATTGGGGTCATCCGCATCGGCTATAGTTTCCGGCGTGTGCGCTGCCGCAGCTTTTGGCGGGTATGATATAGCAGACAGGGATGTGCAGGATGCCGTTTTCTCCATCGCTTCACGCATAGAAGGGCACCCTGATAATGTTGCGCCTGCAGTCTACGGCAGGCTTACCCTGTCGTGGAAGTCCGTCCGTTCCGTAGGGTCGGAGGCAGACGGCCCCACCTCTTTCCCATCTTCTGCTGATCGGCCTGCGGGCAGCGGAGTATCGGGTGTATCGGGCATAGCAGGCGGTCCGGAGGCTGGGTCGTTTGCGGGCTATGGCCTGGATCCCGAAGATGCGGCGCAGGAAGATGCTTCCCATACCGGCTCCTGCACAGGGCAGTTTTATTCAGTCCGCTATCCCGTCAGCAGCCAGATATCTGTGTATGTTTTTATCCCTGATTTTGAGCTGTCCACCGAAGAAGCACGTTCCGCGCTTCCCTTTTCTGTCCCGTTTTCTGATGCGGCGGCTAACCTCGGACGTGCAGCCCTCCTGCCTTATGCACTGTCAGATGCGCCCGGCACTGGGGCATTATATCGCAGTACAGGGGCTCCGGAGGAAGGCGGCAGCTGCGGACCGTCCATGCATCAGGTGCTTTTTGATGCTACTGAGGACCGGCTCCATCAGCAGTACCGCGGCGGGCTGATGCCGGAATCATATGGGCTTGTAAAAGCATTGCGTGCCCATGGGTTCGCGGCATGCATTTCGGGCGCAGGCCCCTGTGTGCTTGTCCTGGACCGGAGCGATGGGGAAGGCATCGCTGACACCGGGTTCAGTACAGTACAGCGGGACCGCTGGCGTATGCAGAAAATGTCCGTTGCCCCGCGCGGCGCAGTGGTCCGGACAGCATGAATCAGGTGCGGGCATATCATTGGGAGGTTTCGGCATGAAGGAAAACCGGGAAACCCGGGAAAATCAGAATATGGGGCACGGATCCTGCAGTAATACGGTTCCGGAGCCCAGGCGAGGGATGCCCGGAGGGCTGCCTGTACCGGTCATCCTTGCATCCCAGTCGCCATCCCGCAGATCCCTGCTCCTTAATGCAGGGATACGCCCTGCTATCAGCGTTTCCCATATTGATGAAGACGCAGCCCTGGACACTGCCGCGCAGGAGCTCGGGACTGGTCCGGGACAGATACCTGCATCGCAGCGTGTGCAGATACTCGCTGATGCCAAAGCTTTCGCCGTCGCGCAGGTCTATTCTGATATCCATGCTGCTGTGCTCAGTTCAACGGGCGATATCGAATACTGCAGGCCGTTTGGCTCGGACGCGGCAGGAGGCTCTGGCAGCAGTGCCCCCGGCTCAGTACTTACCCGGGAAACCCTGAAAAGCTATCTGGATGCGCATCCCGGGCTTGCCGCTTCTGCAGCCCTGTACGGCGCAGGACCGGTCATTATCGGTTCAGACTCCCTTTTTGAGATCAGCGGGGATATTTACGGCAAGCCGCATACCCCTGAAACAGCAAGGCTCCGGCTTCAGCAGATGCGGGGTGCCGGCGGTGTGCTGTGGACGGGGCACACTGTCATTGATCCGTTCACGGGTAAAACACAGCGCGCCGTCAGCAGGTCTGCCGTCCATTTTGCGGATTATACGGATGATGATATAGACAGCTATATTGCTACGGGGGAACCGCTGGAAGTCGCCGGATGCTTCACTCTGGAAGGGATAGGGTCAGCGTTTATCAGTTCCGTTGAGGGAAGCCCCAGCGGGGTGATGGGCCTGAGCATCCCCCACGTGAAAAAGCTTGTCAATAGCCTCGGCTTGGAATGGCGGGACCTGTGGAATATGGCGAAAAGCCGGAGCACACAGGAACAGGGGTCCCGTGATTATCTGAGCGGCCAGGACCGGCGTGCTGCCGCAGAAGTCCCTGACGATAATATTACTCAGCCGGGCGATGGCTGGATCCCCTGTGTGTGCGGCCACAAACACTGGGGGCTCAACGGTGCTGCGGGGATCATGCTCGTGCGTACTGATCCCGGCACCGGCAGGCCGACGCATATCGTTATGCAGCACCGCGCAGTGTGGAGCGCTGAAGGCGGGACATGGGGCATCCCCGGCGGCGCTTTGTCCGACGGCGAGAATGCTGTAGAAGGAGCCCTTCGTGAAAGCTGGGAAGAAGCAGGCATCCCGGCCGGCGATATCCAGGTCATAGGCGCGTACTGCGAAGACCATGGCCCGTGGAGCTATACCACTGTTATTGCGCGCGAAAAACCGGGCTGCCGGGTGGAGCCATATACCCGTGATGATGAAAGCAGTGAGATCCTATGGATCCCTGTTGATAAAATCCCTGATATCAGGCTCCTCTCAGCATTCAGGCATGACTGGCCCTATTTCTCACAGCTTATCGGCCGGCTGACAGCTGAAGGTACCCATACAGATACACGTGAGGCAGGCGTATGAGCGGGGGTTTTAATGAGCGCGTGTATAAAGAGGTCATGAAGATACCGCGCGGGAAAGTTGCTACATATGGCCAGATTGCTGCGCTGACGGGTAAGCCGAGGAATGCGCGTGCTGTCGGCTATGCCCTCCACGCGAATCCCCGGCAGGGTGTGGTCCCATGCCACAGGGTAGTGTTCCGGGACGGCTCCCTGGCGCCGGGTTTTGCTTTCGGCGGGCCTGAGGAACAACGCGAACTGCTTGAAAATGAGGGTGTCCGGTTTATCCCTCCTGCAGAAGGCAAGCCTAATGCCGGGGCAGAAGGATGGCGCGTAGATCTGGACCAGTGCCAGTGGGAAGCATAACAGCCTCTGCTTATCCCCGATACAAGCGCAGCGCGGGGCGGTATCCGGCCGGTATCTGCGCAATCAGCCGTAATAAAAATCTGTATCAGGATAAAATCTGTATCAGGCCGTAATACTTCTGGAAAACTCCTCACAGGGCTGAAAACGCATGGGTATAGCGTATAGTTTTACTCACAGGTTTAATTGGAGTTTAGGTTTTCATAGAAACGTAAGATTATGGAGCGTATAGATATGCCCGTATCCGCAGATGATATGGCAATTAGCCGTATCGAAGAAGTAGCAGAAACACCTTATCAGGCAGAGCTTTTGGCTGAGGCGGTCAAGGGGAGGTTCGGCAGGGCTTTCGATAATAATTTCTCTTATTATGGGCGGCTTGGTTACTCGTATAAGAAGCCCGGGACCTCTTTTGCGCTGTGGGCTCCAACGGCGTACCGTGTAACGCTCAACCTGTATCCGTCTGAAACGGTATCATTCCCTGCGCGCACAGTGGAAATGTCCCGCACTGGCCGCGGCGTATGGCGGGCTTATGTGGATGGCGACCTTGACAGCACAGTATATGACTTCAGCCTTGAGTTTTTTGATGGAAAGCACACTCTGTCGCCGGACCCCTACGCCCGTGCTGCTGTTGTCAACGGGCAGAAATCTGTAGTCTTATCCCCGGAGTCAATGGCCCCTGGCGGGTTCCCGTCCAACCCGCGGGAAACCTCCCTCCGCGCCGCAAGATCCATACCTTCTGCAGCCTGCAGGGAAGACACCATCGTTGAAATGCATATCAGGGATTTCACTATATCGGAAACGTCAGGCGTGACCCCATCCCTGCGCGGCACATTCCTGGGCGCTGCAGAACCCGGTACGCGGACCCCTAATGGAAGCCCGACAGGATTTGATTACCTGAAATCCCAAGGTATCCGCTATGTCCAGATACTCCCTATGTATGATTTTGGGAGCATAGATGAAGCCCGGCAGCATCGCAGGTTTGGCAGCCAGTATAACTGGGGCTATGATCCGGTCAATTATAATGTTCCGGAAGGTTCGTATTCCAGTGACCCGTTTGATCCGCGCGCCCGCATCGTTGAGATGAAAAAAATGGTCAATACTTTCCAGAAGGCCGGGATCCGCGTGATCATGGACGTGGTGTACAACCATGTGTACAACGCTGATATGCATCCTTTCGGCCTTACTGTACCCGGTTATTTCTTCCGTACAAACAGTGACGGCACTATGGCTGACGGGACCGGCTGCGGCAATGATGTAGCATCGGAGCGTGCAATGGCCCGTAAGTATATTGTTGATTCTGTGCTTTACTGGGCCAGGGAATACCATCTTGACGGCTTCCGTTTTGACCTTATGGGGAACCTCGACATTGATACCATGAACGCAGTCCGTAAAAGCCTCAGCAGCATTGACCCCACCATAATCGTGCTGGGGGAGGGCTGGGACCTCAATACGCCTCTTGCCGCGGACCGCAAGGCTACGCAGGGCAACGCCCGGACCCTTGAAGGGGTATCATTTTTCAATGATACTTTACGGGATGCAATCAAGGGGGATACGTTTAACTCCCATTCACGGGGATTTGCTGCCGGACGTGAGGGTGCTGAAAAAGTTATCGCCAGCGAAATGCTGGGCGGGTATTATAAGCCGCATTATTTCCGTGATGCCTCCCAGCGTGTGCAGTATGTGGAAGTCCATGATAATTACACCCTTTTTGACAAGCTGCAGCTGAGTATGCCGCAGGAAGATATATTCCGGCTGCATAGGCGCTGCGATCTTGCAACATCGATGGTGCTCCTGTCTCTGGGGATCCCCGAGATCCAGCTTGGCCAGGAATTCCTGCGCACAAAGGACGGTGTCGGGAACAGCTACAGTTCTCCGGATACCATCAATTCTGTTGACTGGCTGCGGGCCGAAAAATTCCGCAGCAGCGTTGAATATATCCGCGGACTGATCAGTTTCCGCCGGAGCTGCCCCTATTTCCGCATGACGGATTACGGCGAGATAGCCAGGCATGCCCGCATCCTCAAGCAGGATGAAGGTGTTGTAGCACTGGGGTTTTTTGACAGTACAGGGAAGTATGATTCGTACGTCCTTGCTTTTAATGCAAGTGATGAGTGCAGGCGCATCCCCGGCATTGAGTCCGGCGCATGGCAGATCGTGGCAAGCGGAGGAAGGGTGTGGGGTTCCGGATCTGCGCAGCATATCCCCCCTGCAGGAAGGTATTATCTTAATATAGATAATACCTGCATTGTGGAGCCTCTGGATACGCTGATCCTGCGGTCGGCTTTCAAAGGGGCCCGCGGCAAGGGCAGGAAGTAAGATTTTCCCAGGCTGGCAGAACGGGGTGATATGGGCATAGCAGTAACTGTCTGGTGCATTATCGGTGCGGTATTCGTTGCAGCGTTCATCGCCATGTCTTTTATTGAGCGGCGTACGCCGTTCTACGGATTTTTTGCTGCGTCAGTGCTGGGGGTAGTACTGTTGGTATACAGTATTGTGCTTCTCAATTATGATCCCCGCAGTCCCTGGATCAACCCGGTGAGAATTCTTTTCGTCATACTGGTCATAGCTGTATCCATTGGGCCTGCAGCTGTGGGGGTCACATGTATTATTTCAGGGATCAGGCTGATCCGGAGGGAGGGGGCCAGCTGGCATAATTTCCTTTCCATAGGGCTTGGCATAGTCCTGGGGGCAGGTTTTGCCCTGATATTTATGCTGCCCCGCTCGGGGAGCTGGCTTACTGAAAAAAGGTGGCCGGCTTTTATCCTCGGCGGGTTTGAAGTTGTCAGCTTTTATGCAGCCTTGGTCGTCATCTCATACCTGATTACTTTATGGCTCAACAGCATCAACATCCCCACACATAAGCTTGACTATATTGTTATCCTGGGGTGCGGCGTGATAGGCGGTACGGTCCCGCCGCTTCTGGAATCCAGGATCAGGAAAGGCATCTCAGTGTTTGAGCGTAATCCGCACAGCATACTTGTGATGTCAGGCGGCCGCGGCCCGGGGGAAGATATTGCTGAGGCAGAGGCCATGCAGAAGTGGGCTGTAGCCCATAATGTTGATCCTACGCGCATACTGGTGGAGGACAGGTCGAGGAATACGCAGCAGAATATCAGGTTTTCCAAAAAGCTTATCAGCGAAGATGCTGCAGCAAGGTACCCGGGGAAACGGCTGGATCCAGGCGCCGGGCGCCGTACGAAGATCCGGGTTGCCGTGGTGACCAGCAGATACCATTTGCTGCGCGGGCTGCTTCTGGCGAGGGATGAGCATCTGGACTGCATTGGTTATGGGGCGCGTACCAAGCTGTATTTCTCCATAAATGCTTTTGTGCGCGAATTTGTGGGATATCTGAGTATCCATAAAAAATTCCATCTGATCACGGTATCTGCAATAGTGCTTCTTTATACAGCGTTCCTGCTGATTTCCATGTAGGGGCCCTGATAATTTTCTCATATTGGCTGTTGGCTATTTGCTGCTGGCTATCTGTTATTGTGCCGTTGCTGTACGTTCTATATATCAGGATCACGTGTTTATCCGTTTTGTGTTTTCTTTCTTTTCGATGCTGGCCGTTATCTGGCTGGGGAGGCTATATGCGTGGCTGTTTTCAGCGGGACCGCATCCACAGGAAAATTTAAGGGAATTGAGGATAATAGAAGTATCAGACCACCAGTCTGATGTAAGAAATTATACGCACCGACCCTCTTTGTTTTACTCTCTTATGGTGCGTTTGGCCCTTCTGTCTGGATAACAGCCAGAAGGGCTTTTTATTTATGTCGGGTAGGGCCTGATTTATACAGAGCGGTTCCCTCAGCTCTTATGCTTCTGCGAAGCAGTCCCATGTAGGCTCTTGGCGCCCAATGGCCCATAGGTGTGCTGGCCAGGTCCCTCTTCATATTTCTGCACCTCTGTGGTCTGCTTCCTGGCCTTCTGGTGGTAAAACACGCAGATACAAACTCGATTTTCCCAGTTTTCCACAATTCCCATTTTTGTATCTGCGTGTTTTACCACCAGGGTCCCTGCAGCTTAAAACGGCAGGCCTCAATTTCGGCGGCAGCGAACACTGCAATATATGCTGTGCCGGGAAAGTTGACTGTATTGCGGCATTTCGCCCGGTACTGATAAAACCAGCTACTGATAAAACCATGGAAAGGTACTTGTGCTATGCGTGAATACGACCTCATCGTCATAGGGTTTGGCAAAGCAGGCAAAACATTGGCTGCCAGACAGGCTGCGGCCGGCAAGAAGGTTGCCCTCATTGAAAAAAGTCCTGCGATGTATGGCGGGACGTGCATCAACATTGCCTGCATCCCGACTAAAACTATGCTTGTTGCTGCCGAGAAGGGGCTGGGGTTTGATGAGGTCATGGCTCAGAGGTCTGCTGTGGTTTCCCGGCTCAATAAGAAGAATTATGCCGCGGTATCCGGCACTGCTGACGTCATTGACGCACGGGCGCGGTTCGTATCCAACAAGGTGGTTGAGGTCTCCGCAGGGGCAGATACGGAGCTGCTCACCGCTGCGGCTATCGTCATCAATACTGGCGCTGTCCCTGTGATACCAGATATCCCGGGGCTGGCAGGATCCGCGTATGCTTATGATTCCACTGGGATACAGGGCCTCAGCTCGCGTCCCGGCAGGCTGGGGATCATCGGCGGAGGGCATATCGGCCTTGAGTTTGCAGGCATTTTCAATAAGCTTGGGACCGAGGTGACGGTGTTTGTTAACGGTCCCGGTATCCTCAGGGGGACTGAACCTGAAATCGCCGATCTCGCATATTCGTATATGAAGGAAGACGGGATCCGCTTTGAACTGGACTCCTCTGTTGCATCTGTGGAAGATTCACGTGGTGCTGCCGTGCTCTCAACCAGTAAAGGCGATTTTACGTTTGATGCTGTGCTTTATGCGGTCGGCCGGCGCCCTAATATTGACGGGCTCGGGCTTGAGGCTACAGATATTGAACTGACTGACAGCGGGGCGATCAAAACTGACAGGTTCCTCCAGACAGCTGTCCCCGGGGTGTTTGCCGCTGGGGATGTCAATGGGGGTCCGCAGTTTACGTACATATCCCTTGATGATTTCCGGATAATCAACGCTTATCTCAGCCGGGCAGGGCAGGACGGGCAGACGTACAGCCTTGCTGACCGGAAGAATATCCCCACAGCTACATTTATTACCCCTCCGTTGGCACATATAGGCCTTACCGAAGTGCAGGCGCAGGGACAGGGGCTTGATTACAGGGCGAAAACGCTTCCTGTTGCATCTATGCCGCGCGCGCACGTCAATAATGATCTCAGAGGGATGTTCAAAGCCATTATCAGCAGGGGAGACGGGCGCATCCTTGGCGCAACGCTTTTCGGCAGCCAGGCGCATGAACTTATTAACCTCGTCAAGATGGCGATGGACAACAACATACCGGCAGAGTATCTCGCCAGCCAGGTATTCACCCATCCTACGATGGCTGAGAATTTCAACGACCTTTTTGCGGCCTGATACAGGAACTTAGGTAAGTTACACTGCGTCCCAGCCGTGCAGCAGGGCATTGAGGCCGGTCTCAAACAGGTGCGAGAAAGACCATCCGGCTGTATCCATGGGTTTCAGCAACTCTGTAAGGGTTTCCTTTTCACGCGGACCGGCAGCAGCGAGCATCCCGGCAAGGCCCTCATCTATGTCCTTTGCAGCGCCGCCCGCAGGAGGGGCGACTTCAGCGGCAGCAACACCGCCCACGTACATAGTGACCATATTGATCATTCCGAGTGCGTTGCCCGGCAGGGGGACTCCCAGATCGGCTATCTGTACCAGCAGCCGGGCCGCGGATGCGAACTCGTTCGCTGTACTCATCGGATGTGTCAGGACAAGGATAACTGCGTTAGGATGGCTGTGCAGGATATCCATGAGACAATGGGCATACAGGCTGAAAACCATTTTCCAGTCCGTGCTCCCGGCAGTAAAGCTCTCCTCTGACAAGGCGGATGTGCATCGGTCGAAAACTTCCTGCCAGATGATTTCTGCAACCCCATCCAGCAGAGCGGCTTTATCCGGGATATGGCGGTAAAAAGCGGCCTGGGAAACACCGAGCCGCTTGCCGAGCGTGCGGAGGGAAAGGGCGTCAAAACCTTTCTCGTCAACGAGAGTGAGCGCCTCGCGGAGGATGCTTTCACGCGTCAGATGCCCTCGTTTTAAACCGCTGCCCTTTCTTTCCCCTGTACCGCCCATGTTGCGCTCCTATTCCATTTTCCTGGTATCTACTCCCATGACGCATCTTATCACACAGACAGCTACGAGGGCAGCAAGGAATATCAGCAGTATCCCGATCTGCCCGCCAACATCGCCTATGCCTGCCGAATCCAGGCTGACCTTATGGACTGCGTCAAGCGCCCAGTATGCAGGGGATATTTTTGACACCGGCCGGGCCCAGTCGGGGAACCCTGAAGTCGAGCCGATAGCGCCGCCGATCCCTGCCATCAGCATCCCGACAAGGCTTGCCAGGGCTAGTGCTGTGTTTTCGGACCGGATCCACAGGGACAGCACTACTCCGAAGGCGGTGAGGACTGCAGAGAATATAAGTGCCACTATGACAAGCGCTGCTATGCTCCCGTTGGGGCGGTAACCATACAGGAGGCTTCCCGCAGCCAGCACTACAATAAGCTGCACAGCCTGGATCAGATAAATGACTGCCGTTTTCCCCATGATGATATCTGCCGGTGTTGCTGCGGTCGACCGGAGCCGGGGCCATGTCCCCCAGGTGTGTTCGTCAAAGAATGACTGGACGATGAACTGCACGGAGAGGAAAGAGAACAGGACTGCCATCCCTGGAACTACCTGTTCCGCACCCGTTGCCGAAGCATATCCTTCTGAGATAAGCAGGGTTTTAGAAGAAGGTATCAGGAACGGTGTGAGCATCAGCGGTATTATGGTCATTAGGATTGTAGGTATGGGATCGCGCAGCTGGATCAGCAGGTTGAGCCTGGCTATAGCCATAAAACGTTTGATTTTCATTATTTCTCCTTTATTTCTTCGTCTGCCGTTTTTTCTGTACCGACGATATTCAGATACACGTTTTCCAGCGAGGGGCGGACTATACGGATGTCGCTGACTGCGGAATCGTCAACCTGAGGGTCTGCGAGCAGTCTGGCGATGGCGCGCCCGGGATCTTCTGCCGGCCCTTCCGCTGTCAGATGCCCTTCTTCTTCGCGCCATCCGCTGACATCAGGCAGAGTGCCGGAAGCGAAGGAAACGTGTATCGAAGAATCCGAATACCTGCTGATGAGGTCGGGGATAGTGCCTGAAGCAGCAATCGTACCTTCGTTGAGGATGGCGATAGCCGCATTGAGCTTTTCAAATTCGGTCAGGTAATGCGACGTGTACACGACGGCCGTACCTTCATCTGCAAGGGAGCGGACCATGTGCAATATCCTGTTGCGCGCTTCGACATCAGCACCTACTGTAGGTTCGTCGAGGAAGGCAACGCGGGGATGGTGCATTAATGCCATGCCTGTGTGCAGCCGCCGCTTCTGTCCGCCGGACAGGTCCCCCGCGTTTTGCTTCGCCTGGTTTCCCAGCCCCAGCACCTCGATGACCTCGTAAGCCCGCTGTGCTGATTTTGCGGCGGACATCCCCTGTATCCTGCCTATACTGGTGAGGTTCTGCTCAACAGAAAGGTGGGGATAAACGGCGATGTCCTGCGGGGCGTAGCCGATATACCGCCCGATACTCCTGCGGGAAGGGTCTTTGCCGCAGATGCGGACCTGCCCCGAGTCGGGGCGGAGCATCCCGCACATAATGGTGATCAGCGTGGATTTGCCGGCGCCGTTTTTCCCCAGCAGGCCGAGTATCTGTCCGGGGCGGACTTTCAGGTCCACGCCTCGCAGGACCTTTGTGTTCCCGTATGACTTCTGTAAGCCTGTAAGGCTTATGGCTTCGTCTGATGAATCTGTATCCATGTGTCTGGCCTCCAATCGATGTTTACAGTGTTAACTTATGTAGTTAACGATGTTAACATTGATAGCCCCGGTGGGAGCGCTGCCGGCGTGTCGCGCTTGATTCTTTGGGAGGGGGCGGATCATGGCTTACTCAAATACAGCAGGAATAATGCCTGAGCCGATGATTATTGGCATGCCCAACTCGCCATAGTGGCAAAAATCGCAAGTGCGATGTACAATATTTTCCTGTTGCCCCTCTAGCTCAACGGCAGAGCAGCGTCCTTTTAAGTCGTGGGTTCAGGGTTCGAATCCCTGGGGGGGCACTTCGGTAAATTATATAAAAGCCTTGAAGATATTAGTATTCTAGGGCTTTTTCTTTTATCTGATCATATGGTGCCCGAATTTTGCCCATATTCTGCCCGCTCTCCGGTATTTACTGCAGTCCTGTAACTGTAGGTGTGTTGTACTTCCCTCTGTAACTGTTATCGGATCCGGAAACCTTGGGATATATATAAAATCCGGGGGGGGGGCAGTTTATTGTCAGTTTCATATAAAAAATGTAGCTATTTTTCACTGATTCTCCAAAAAAGTGCGGGGGTTAGGCTATACTGATGAATACAACTTAAGAAACAACTTAAAATATCGTGTTTACTGACACATGATTATAAGGAGAGTCATGTTTTCTAGGGATGACAAAGTAAGTATGAAGCGCCGCATTTTCGCTGCGGCTGCTGCAATGCTTGTTACCAGTGCACTGGTAGTTCCGGCTGCTGCTTATGCTGCCGATAACGATCAGTACACTCCTGCTGACGTGCCGGACGAGCTGACAACAGCTGTTGATGAGGCAAAGAATGCTGGCATCACTGTAACGCAGTCTGAAAATGTCAAGCAGCCTGACCAGTCCGCATCAGATAAGGATTATGCCGCTCAGGTAAAAGCTTTGAAAGAGCTTATTGAGAAGGCCAAGGCTAATACTGAGGCCTGCACTCAGGCCCAGGGTCTTGCAAAGAAGATCAATGATCGGGTTGATGCGCTGAAGGCACAGTATCCGAATGCTAAGGTTACGACCCGCAGCATCACTGCTTCCGATCTTGCCGAATATGAACGTCAGGCGAACAATGCCAGCGCTGAGAATGAAGCCGCTCTGAACAAATACACAACAGAGAAGGCTGAAGTTGACCGTCATAATGCTGATACCAAGCGTGTTGAAGACAATCTGAAGAACCACTCCCTGTATAAGGATGAAGCTTCCGGGCTTTATGTTACCGGTCAGTGGAACCCGACGGGTCATGGTCTTGGCTACTACAGCAAGCTCACTGCACACCTGGTTGATGCTGCAAAGAAAGGTACCGTACTGTTCAAGGAAACAGGATGGGTGCCGAACTCTTCTGCAGTCAAGGATGCTAATACCCAGGTTATCGTCAATCCGACGAAAGCAAGCATCCCTAACGGTGTGAATGATTCCACAATCAGCTCCGGTACTCCTACAGCGCTTCTTACCGATGTTAAGGTAGGTACTTCTTTCACTATTACTAATGCCGCCGAAGACGATAACGGCACTATGTATGATGTGAAACTTGAAGTTACTGCAATTGACCGCTCTAATCTCCTTCCGGGATCGGAGATCGCTGATAAGACCGTCAACCTCGTCGTCGGTTATGAGAACGGTACAGGCAAGCATCGCGGTATCCTCTTTGATTATATGAATGCCAACGATATCACTGTTAAGGCTACGTTTCTCGACAAGAGCGGCAATCCAGTCCGCTCCCTGCAGGCATTTGCTGTTGGCGATGTGGATTTCCACCAGTCGTCCACGGTTATCTTCAACCAGAGCAACCTTGACGTTATGAATCCGCCGAACAGCCAGCTTACCTGCTCAGGCAAGCGCTGCACCGCTAATTTCATGAACAACGTTGATGGTTTCAATGAGGCCCCTAAGGGGACTTTCGCAGCTTCCGGTGTCGGCACCTCGCTGACATACAAGCATGAAGCTCCGAATGCCAATGCCCGCGACCTTACTGAGTTCGGCCTCTTCGGTACTGGAGCAAGCCTCGCATCTGATAAGATCGAGTATCTCCCGGATCCTGATCTGAACCTGGTTAAGGTTTCTGAACCGACCTGCCCGGCTGCTCTCACTGCCGCATGGCATAAGAACCTGGTCAAGGTCCCTCCAACCCCGCCAACACCACCGACTCCTCCAACGCCGAATACTCCGCCGGCTCCTCCTGCGACCCCAAAGAAGCCGCAGAAGAAACTCGCCCGTACCGGTGTCGGTACTTTTGGGGTAGCAACGGTTTCGGTTATCCTGCTTCTTGCAGCTGCCGGCGTGCTGATTGTGAAGATCCGCGCGGCAAAAGAGTAGGATACTCGGCATATATATCTTGATGGGATGCCCAGCCTCAGTAAAAAGTGGGGCGGGGCATTCCCGCAGGGTTGATGCAAAACTTAATATTTAAATTAATTTAGGAGACTAAAACAACCTCTCCTTATACAATTGGGGCTTCGCCAATCAGGCGTTGCCCCAATTTTGTTTTGGGATATTTTCTTATCTGAAAATCTATTAATAGCTGTTTCACTAGAACTTGCGTGTTGCAAGTTACCTGGTGATATGATTGATGTATCACGACCAGTTCCGCCCCGTTGGGGTCCAGGGCTGGTCTTCTATTTTTGGGGTGGAGGAATTGTGACATCAATGAAACTATGGATTGGGGCGAGCTAACTCATCTTTATAGGATGTGTCCGAAAACAGTTCGTGAAAAGGTAGCGATGCGGTTAGATATCACGCCCTCACAGCTTACTTCATGGTTAAAATGCTTGAATATACTCCGTAATAAGTCTGCGCATAATGCTCGTATGTTTAATAGTGTTTATGTTCTTACTCCCAAACTTCCCAACAGTGCGATATTTAGCCAGATAAAGGGTATAAAAGGCAAAATATTCGAGCAGATATCATTAATCGAATATATCATAAAATGGCTTAATCTAGATAAGATACATCTCCTTCCGAAAGTATTGCAAACATATCCAGACGATAATTTGGTGCCATTTGAAGTTACTGGAGCTCCCAGTAACTGGAGAACGCTCGAATTGTGGAAATAGGCAATGAATACTCATAGATTCTGCATTTCGCGGTCTTTGTTTCTGTAGTACTCACGCGCACGGCTGATTAGTGTGCGAATAGGGAAAGTGATGATGCGCGCGCCATTAAGTTCTATGGAACGGATAGCCGAAGGGCCAGTATCCATGAAATGGTGCCCGAACGCGGTGAAATCATCATACTTATCAAGCTCAACGTTATCGTATGTTATCCATTCCGCTGAGGCTTTGTGCTGGTCAGGATCTGTTTTGCCCACTGGCGCAGCCTCCTGGATAAGAGGCCTTCCAATAGTGGATTCGGCATAATGGATAGCGGTGCAGGTATCAAAGCCTGTGCCGAGGAACAGTACTTTTCCATCCAGCTGATAAAGCTTATCGAGCGGGCCGTCTTCGCCAAACGGCATATCATATGTGCGAGTCTCGCATATCCAATCGGCATGTTTGCCCCAGGCAGCCATGGAATACAGAGGGTGGAGGCTGCGCCTGGTATTGTGGAGCGCACGGAAGTATTCGGGTATCCTGCCGAGGCCATGCACCGGTGTAAGATACGGGTCAAAGGCGGGAAGTGCGGCATGCACAGAGGATATAAGCGAGGGATCAACCGGCGGATACCCCCACCCTTCGGGACTGGACAGGTCAGTACTTTGCGCAGGCATGATGATGTCGCCGTCAGCCAGCACTTTCTTCAATACGCTGACAACAGCCTGTTCCCCTCCGGGGATGAATCCAAAAGCACTCATCCTGGTATGTACGATGCAGGAATCGGTCGGCTGCAGGCCAATAGACAGAAGGGCTTTATGCAGCTGGCTGCCGGCAGTTACGGTAGTAATAGTCTGCTGTTCCCACGCCATGCCAGCCCTCCTTTTGCCCGGTACTCATAGGTACGGTTAAAAACAGGTGAATAACTGGCCGGGTATGCCGATACCGGTTTAGTTTATCAATCAGTCTGATAACCGTAACCCCTATACTACAGGGATGCCTTGTATATACTTGTATATATTCAGACGGTCCTATTCTGGATTATCGCGGATCATATTGTGCAGGCTTTCTATAATCGCCTTTCGGACCGATTCGTATTTCTTTTGGGTGAAATTATATTCATCGCTGGTCCAGCATTCCGCGGGATAAAACCATACCGGCATTTTGAGCCGGCCGGGTTCCTCCCATGAGTAACGCGGAAAAACATGGGCGTGAAGATAAGTATCGGTATTGCCCAGGATATCGTAATTAAGCCTGACGATTGGTGCGCACGCCTGTGCAACAGCATCGCCCAGGATAGTCATATCACGCAGGAAAGCTGTCCTTTCCTCAACAGGCAAATCGTTGAGCTGCCCCACACAGCGTTTGGGAAGGAGGACAGAGTAGCCGGGCAGGAACTGGGTATCTGCAATAACAGCATATCCCGATTCCATCTCGGCAAGGAAAGTGGGGTTCGTCCCATCCAGTATTGACTGGATTCTGTCTTTTTTCCATGTGTCCATAGGGTAAGTATAAAGTATGAGCCCGTCATGCGGAGGAGGGGCAGCAGGATTTTGTGATGCAGGGATCAGGACGGTCCTGGCTCTCAGGGGCCTGAATAGCCATACATTTATACGTTTTTTATACATTTTTATCGTCATAAAAACGTGGCCAAATTGATATCAGGATACTGCCCAATGAGCTATAAAGAAATCCGGGAGCTGCCGCTGAGCAGTTCCCGGATCAAGCGCGGAGGATACGAGATTCGAACTCGTGAGGGCTTGCACCCAACACGCTTTCCAAGCGTGCGCCATAGACCACTAGGCGAATCCTCCATGTCTGTGCGACCTCTAAACTTTAACACACGCCGTCGAATTCGCCAGTAGTTTTAGGCCATTCGTGTCTTATACACTCCGGAGGGGACAGTCATCCTTGCAAGGCCTTGTCTTGCAGCCTTTAGGCGATTCTTGTTATACCTGCTTTCGTTCCGTTCTTCTTAAATTTATCTTTATACTCACCCTCCGGCGATAAAACAGGCGGCTCCGCGAAGCGGGCAGGCCCGCGACGGTAACCGTGTCCGCGTATTACCGCGCCCCGCGGATCCTCGGGCCTATTTTGCCAGCAGCGGCGCGACCTGCTCGTCATAAGCGGCCAGGGCGCTGCTGATCACCTGATGCATATCGTAATATGCATAAGTACCGAGCCGCCCGCCGAAAACGACCTGAGGCTCTTCGGCCGCCTTTGCCTTGTACTGCGCGTAGAGAGTGCGGTCTTCATCGGTGTTGATGGGATAGTACGGCTCATCGCCGCGCTTAGCAAAGCGCGAATACTCTTCCCAGACAACAGTCTCATTATGGTTCTGCCTGTCGTACCGTTCGGGGTTGAAATTCTTGTATTCGATAGCGCGGGTGTACGGTACATCGGAATCAGCATAGTTCATTACTGCACAGCCGAAGTGGTCATCTTCCGCATAACGCTTTTCCTTAAAATCAACGGTACGCCACTTGAGTTCACCGAGCTCATAATCGAAATAACGGTCAACAGGGCCTGTGTAAATAACGGGGACGCGGCCTACGAGTGCTTTCTTGTTATACGGCTGGCTTTCATCGAAGAAATCAACGCCAAGCGACACGGTGATGCGGGGATCATCGATCATGCGCTCAAACCATGCGGTGTACCCGTCAGCCGGCAGCCCCTCCCACGTATCTTTGAAGTAGCGGTTATTGTAGGTGAACCGTACGGGAAGGCGGCGGATAATAGATGCGGGCAGTTCGCTCGGATCCGTCTGCCACTGCTTGGCCGTATAGTTGCGGATGAAAGCGTCATAGAGCGGCTGCCCGATAAGCTTCTTGCCCTGCTCATCAAGGTTTTTCGGGTCAACATCAGCGTATTCGCCAGCCTGTTTTTCAATCTCAGCCTTTGCTTCTGCAGGCGTATATGATGTGTGGAAAAACTGGTTGATGGTCCCCAGGTTCACCGGCAGGGGGAAAACCTCACCGGCATGTGTAGTATACACACGATGCACGTAATCGGTAAACTCAGTAAAACGGTTTACATATTTCCATACGCGTTCGTTGCTGGTGTGGAACAGATGCGCACCGTATTTGTGGATCTCGGCACCGGTCTTTTCATCGAAATATGAGTAGGCGTTACCCCCGATATGGCTGCGGATATCAATGATATGGACCCGTTTGCCGGTATGCTCTACCACCTGCTGGGCTATCGTCAGGCCAAAAAGCCCTGCCCCTACGATCACAATATCAGCGTTAATTCCGTCAGTACCCGCTGCGCCAGCGTCAGCAGTATTTACATCATGAACCATATTGGGTGCCTTCCTTTTCATGTCGGTTAAAGGTCTGCCATCATTCTAGCTTATGCGATGTATGCGCTGTGCCGGGGCATGTGCAGGTGAGGATGCGAAAAGCTGCACGGTGGTTGCACGGTTGCCGCCTGGCGTAATCGGCATGAGGAAGTTGTAGACTTGTAAGGGCTGATACGGCCACGTACGCAAACTAAAAAACGTCATAAACTGTTGAGCTTATTAAGGAGGCCGGAAGTGTCAAAAGAAAGGCTGGCAGCTTTCACAGATGCAGTCCTTGCAATCATTATGACGATTATCGTGCTTGAACTGCCTAAGCCTGATCCGGTAACGCCTGCAGGGCTGTGGAGTCTCCGGGCGAGTTTTTCTCCTACGCCCTGTCATTTTTCTGGCTGGGTGCCATGTGGGCCGGGATACACAATGAGTGGAATTCAGTTAAAGAGATCACTGATGCAATAATATGGCGGGTTTTGATACTCCTCTTTTTTGCTTCGCTTTTCCCCTATGCCACACTGCTTGTAGCGGGCAATTTCTTCAATAGGACAGCGCAGGGGTTTTATGGCATTGTCGTAGTCCTTGCCACCCTGGTGAATATGTGGCTGAGCAGGGGCCTTGCCGCCATACCGGCAAATGCTGCGATCACAGACAGTGTTGATTTCCGGCTTAGCTGGCTCAGCATCGATCTGGCAGTCAAAGCGCTTGGCTTTGTTCTCGCAGTAACAGTTTTTCCGCCGGCGATGATGGTTGCGGTGCTTGTGACTTCGTTTATGATTGCTATGCCCGCACATTTCTGGGAAGGACGTCAGCGCAGGAAGGCCCGTGAAGGGGTAAAGGGAAAAATGGGGGGAACGGTAGAATTCGGAGAGACCAATAAAAAGGCGCAGGAAATGCCGGAGGAAGATACAGGGACCGGTCCGGCAGTGGCAGCAGGGATAGAAGGGAACGGGACAGGGGGCCGGCAGGATGGGCTCAGATAAGCAGTTCCGCCGTATCCTTGTGACGGGCGGGGCAGGGTTCATTGGCGCAAATTTCGTCCGGCATGTTGCAGACAGGCATCCTGAAGTGGAGATCACAGTCCTGGATTTGCTTACTTATGCCGGCAATATCCATAACCTTGACGGTGTGCGCGGGCAGATCACTTTTGTTGAAGGCGATATCCGCGATGCAAAGACGGTGGATGAGGCGGTAGCAGGCCAGGATGCAGTCGTCCATTTTGCTGCCGAATCGCATAATGATAATGCCATCTTCGACCCTCAGCCTTTTATCTCGACGAATATTGAGGGTACTTTTAGGCTTCTGCAGGCTGTGCGTAAATATGACGTGCGGTTCCACCATATTTCTACGGACGAAGTATACGGGGATATGCCGTTGTCCAGTACGGCGAAGTTTACTGAGGACAGCCCATACCGGCCATCAAGCCCCTATGCGGCGTCAAAGGCAGCTTCTGACCAGCTCGTACGCGCGTGGGTGAGGACATACGGTGTAAAAGCCACTATTTCCAACTGTTCCAATAATTACGGCCCCTGGCAGCATGTGGAAAAATTTATCCCGCGGCAGATCACGAATGTGCTGTGCGGGCTCCCGGTGCAGATTTATGGCGACGGACGTGCTGTGCGCGACTGGATCGCTGTGGAAGACCAGTGTTCTGCTGTCTGGGCAGTGCTGGAACGCGGGCGGATCGGTGAAACGTATATCATCAGTGCAGGCGGGGAGTGTTCCAATATTGAGATAGCCCGTATGATCCTGCAGACCATGGGTAGGAGCGGGGACCATCCTGATGCGGGTATTGAATTTGTCAGGGACCGTCCGGGTGCGGACCAGAGATATGCCCTGGATGCATCCCGGATCCGCCGGCAGCTTGGATGGGAACCGCAGTCCACTGATTTCGGGCAGGGGCTGGCGAAAACGGTAGAGTGGTATGAGGAGCACCGCAGCTGGTGGGAGGCTGTGAAAGGCGAAACCGAACAGCATTATGCGGATATGGCCCGCTGTCAGGATGGCGGAAGACAGTGATACCCTTGCCCAGACAAGGGCTGCAGAGGCTGCAGTGCCTGCCGTACCGTATCACTGCATAGTCGCGGTATGCAGGTATAGTAAATAAGTTGCTGACACAGGCATGGAGACCGTGTCCGGCCGGCCGGATCAGAGGCTGGCGGAAGACCGTAGTCTGTATAGCCCGTCCGGCAAGCGTAAACACATCTTCTGCTGCAGAAAGCCTGCAGCCTTTAGTCCGAAGGAGGTGGGTGATGTCTGCGCATAAGTATGAATTAATGCTGATCGCTGATCCGGAATTGGATGATAATGCTTTGAAGAAGCTTATTGATCAGTATCTTGAAACAGTCACCAATGAAAAGGGCACTGTAGAAAATATAGATATCTGGGGCCGCCGCAAGCTCGCATATGAGATTGACGGCAAAACCGAAGGCGCGTATGCTGTCGTTGAATATACCAGCGAACCTGCATCAAGCGCTGAGCTGGATCGTCTTCTTAACCTTAATGAATCCATTGTCCGTACGAAAATACTTCGTAAGGATGCCGAGTAGGTACTGCCGGAAACAGATATACGCAAAGTAAGCATACTAAATAATTCGCGAATAGAGGTAAGTCATCATGGCTGGAGAAACGCCGATCACAATAGTTGGCAATCTTACTGCTGATCCGGAGCTCCGCACAACGGGCAATGGCGGTACAGTAGTGAACTTCACTATCGCATCAACACCTCGGACCTACAACCGCAACAGCGGGCAGTGGGAAGACGGGGATGCGCTGTTCCTGCGCTGTTCCTGCTGGGATTCCCAGTACAGCCCGATGGCAACGAATATTTCCCAGTCGTTGTCCAAAGGCATGCGCGTTATTGCACAGGGCAATCTGACCCAGCGTTCCTATCAGACGCAGTCAGGTGAGAGCCGCACGGTCGTTGAACTCCGCGTTAATGAGATCGGGCCTGCGTTGAGCCGCAACACAGCACAGGTGCAGCGCAATGCAAGCAGCAGCGGTTTCTCCGGCGGCAGCTCCAACAGCGGCGGCTTCAGCGGCGGGAACCGCGGAGGATACCAGGGCGGTGCTACCCAGGCGAATGCTTCCAATGCGAATTCCGGTGATTTTTCAGGCAACGGCGGCGGTTTCGCTTCCCAGGGGGGCGATCCGTGGGCAAATTCATCTGATACCGATTCCTTCAATTCCGGTGCCGCTTTCGGTTCCGGTAATGATTTCGGATCAAATGATGAATTCGCAGATCCTGAATTCTAAGGTTTACGTCCGGGAATCCGGGAATTTAGATTTTATAAAGTTTGATAAAAAGGAGTGTGCATATGTCACGCAAAAGGCCTCAGCCTCCAGTAAAGCCTTTTAAGAAAAAGCCGAATCCATTGAAAACGGCTAAAGTTACTGAAATTGATTATAAAGATGTAGCGCTTCTGCGCAAGTTCATCTCTGACCGCGGCAAGATCCGTTCACGCCGTATTACAGGGGTAACGGTCCAGGAGCAGCGTAAGATCGCACGCGCGATCAAGAATGCCCGTGAAATGGCTCTTCTTCCATACAGCTCAACAGGCCGTTCTTCAAGGTAGGTGATCATATGGGAAAGAATGTAAAAGTTATCCTGCGCGAAGATGTGTCCGAACTGGGCCAGCCCGGGGATACCGTTGAGGTAAAAGCCGGTTATGCCCGCAACTTCCTGATCCCCCAGGGTGCAGCCTTTATGTGGTCTGAGAAGGCGGGGAAGCAGATCGAGCAGATGCAGCGCGCCCGCCGTGCCAAAGCCCTTCAGACCCGTGAAGATGCAGTTGCAGCAAAGGCAGCTGTTGAAGGTACTGTTGTTGAGATTGCTGCCAAGGTATCTGAATCAGGCAAGCTTTTCGGCAGCATCAGCACAGATAAGGTCGCTCAGGCGCTGTCTGCAGCAGTTGCCGAAGCCGGTTCTGTTGACCCTAAGAACATTACAGTCGAAAGCATTAAGGCAACAGGCGAATACCCTGCATCCGTAAAGCTTCATCCGGAGATCTCCGCGCAGTTCACAGTGCGGGTGACCGAGGAAAAGTAAACACGGTTTATCCAGCAGCTGATGCGGCTGGAGATATGGGGCTGTCGGTACGTATGCCGGCAGCCCTTAATTTATTGCTGGTTTTATGTATTTGCTCAGGGGGTGGTGCTTGAATAATATGTGTGAAAAAGTTTGAACAGATCATAAAGTTCGGGATCGTCGGAGTTCTCGCTTTCCTTATTGATGCAGGCCTTCTTTATGCCTTGGTGCGTTTCCTGTACTGGAATGCAGTCCCGGCTTCAATAGTATCTTTTATTGTATCGCTGATTTTTAATTATCTTGCCAGTATGAAATATGTATTCGTCCACCGCGATGATATGGCCCGGTGGATGGAGGTCGTGATATTCGTCGTATCGTCTGTTATCGGGCTGCTTATTAATGCATTCATCATATGGATAGGTACCGCAGTAATCATCAGCCCCTCAATGCAGCAGACCGACCCTTTGTGGTATCAGGTATATACTATGGGCAGCAAGCTCGTAGCGACAGCAGTGGTCATGGTATGGAATTTCGTTATCCGCAAGTGGCTTTTGGATGCGCCCGCACCGGGTGCTGAAATCAACAAGAATTCTTTTGCGTACAGGATCGGGCAATGGTCTTTAAGCCATGGGCCTCAAGGCCTGTAACTGATGCCTTATAATTGATACAGGCGTCTGGCGTCTGGGATATATCGGCAGCAGCTTTGCCGGTGCTTCGTAGCAGCCAGCAGATCTATAAAGGAGGCAACATGCCAGTGATCCATACACATGTCAGTGTGACGACAACCCCTGAACAGCGTGAAGCATTGAAAAATGCTTACGGTGAGGCTATCTCCATCCTTCCTGGCAAATCTGAGGGATGGCTGATGTGCCCGTTCGAAGACGGGATGCCGATCTATTTTGCCGGTGATGATAAGGAACCGGCAGCATACGTGGAGATCAATGCTTTCGGACGGTCCCCGGTCAGTCCTGATACATGGGAAAGGCTCGGCCAGGCCGTGATGAAGGCTGTACATGAGACGCTGGGGATCAGCGAAGACCGTATGTATATCAGATATACTGCAACCGCAGACTGGGGATGGAACGGCGGTAATTTCTAGCCTATGGCATATACAACAGTCCATCTGGTGCGCCACGGGCAGGTAGACAATCCCGGACATGTCCTGTATGAGCGTATGCCCGGGTTCCACCTGTCCGGCCGCGGCAGGCGCATGGCGGAGGCAACAGCCCGGTTCATAGCATCCCGCAGCGATATGTGCGCTGCTGCTGCGATATATTCCTCTCCGCTGGAACGTACGCAGGAAACGGCTGAGGCTATTATTGCAGCGGTCAATATGCAGCGCCGTACCGGCCCTCTGCCGCCTTTGTGCCTGCATACAGACAGCCGCATTATTGAAGCAGGGAATGACTTCCGCGGCAGGCGCATAGGCCATGGCGAGGGTGCCCTGTGGAAAAACGGCAACTGGCGGCTGGTCCTGAACCTGTGGCGCCCCAGCTGGGGGGAATCGTATAAGGCTATTGCAGAACGTGTTTCGGATTTTGTTTATGAACAGGTTGACAGATATCCGGGGGGCAGCGTGATCGCTGTAACCCATGAATCGCCGATCTGGTCGTTCCGGCACATGCTTGAAAAAGGCCGGCCTGAGCATAATATGCTCCTGCGTCGCACCGCTTTGGCGTCGGTGACATCACTGACCTTTGAAGCAGGGACGCACCGGGTCATGAATATAGCTTACTGCGACCCCGCTGCAGGCATCAGCTGAGCGGCCAGGCGCTGAGGGGAGCAGATGGGCTGCTGACGGCAGCGGACAGGGCAGCCGGCAAAACAGATAATACACGTATACATATGGTGATGCAGAAAATATGGAAAACAGGATGACCGGGCACTATACAGGGCAGACAGCACAGGCAAACCCCCTGTGGACAGAGGCCCCTACCGATATCATACAGAATCTCAGCGCGCAGGCATCTGTGAAAAAAGCTGCTGAAAACGGTGAAAGGCTGGAATCGCTGTGGCCGCTTGCCAACAGGACCCAGCTGGACAATGACGTAAAATATAACGAAACGCTGCGCGTACGGCAGACCCGTGAATTTGCACAGCTTCTCGTCAGGGACTGTGATGTGACTGTTGCGGATGCTGAATATGTCTATGAAGGCGCTGAAGAGATCCCCGGCCGGCCGCAGAAGGCAGTGGATGCGCTTATCCTCGCGAATGATATTTATGATGATACCGCTGAGTTCAGTGAAAACCCTGACCCCGCAGTATTCCGTACTGTAATAGCGCGCATGGGCAGCCCCTTCAATGATGGGGACCGGGATGCCCTTGATACGGCAATCGATGAGTGCGAGGCCCTGATGGAAAACATCAGCAGGTCTGAGGGCCGCAGTTTTGCACAGGGGTTTGCCGTATCCCTGTATGCATATACACAGGTCAGGCAGTGCGTTGCGGGCTTTGCTCCGGATGATACTGCCCGGATCGTTGCGGTGCTTTTTGTCAATGAATTCAATGAGCAGTGGTCTCTGCCGCGGATCTTCGTGAAATATGAATATCTCATGGTGCCATTCATGCATCCGCAGGAGTCCTGGGATGCGCTTTCCCTGGCGGCAGCGGATGAGTGGGAGAAGCATACTTCAGATATCCTGTGGGACCCTGTTGAGGCTAAACGTATAGCCAGGGAAGAGGATGAAAAGAAAAGCAGGGCTGCGCTTGCTGAGAAGTTTGAGCATGTCAGGGATGATCCCGGCAAACCGGAGGTTGAACTTTAACCCAGGCTGACTTGCAGGTCTGCGGGTCCGTTATGCGGTACCATCAGACTTTTGCGGCTAATCGATGCTGTCAGATCCGGGAGGCCCCAGGGCAAGCCATTCTACGGCCGCGATGATGCTGAGTATAATACCTGTAAGGATAAGGATCACAAAAGTGGCGGCAAAAACCATTGGGGACTGGCGGGAAATATAGGCAGACTGGATCCATATCCCGATCCCTGCGCGGGCGCCTACATATTCTGCGGTCGTCGCTGTTATGAAAATATACGTTGCTGAGATCCTGATCCCGCTGAATATCTGGCGGGCTGCGACGCGCATCTGCACATGCCATAAAGCCCAGCTGCGGGTAGCGCCGCAGGTCAGGGCAACATCACTGAAATACTGCGGTACAGCCATAAGCCCGCGGCATGTCTGGACTGCAATGGGGAAGATACTGAATATCGCAACCAGTACTGCTTTCCCCGGGGGTTCATACCCGAACCAGATAACAAATAGCGGTGCTATAGTGATCAGAGGCAGGGCCTGGGCGCCTGCCAGCAGAGGGAATAATGCTGAGTACAGTATTTTAGACGTATAGAGGCCAACCCCGCCGAGGATGCCCGCTATGATTGCGATGGCAAACCCTGCCACGGCCTCTGAGGCTGTAACATATGCTGCATAGGATAAAGAACTCCAGTTCAGCACAGCGGATTCCACGATCCGCGATGGTGAAGGGATATCGCGTCCCGGCAGGCTTCCCCAGGATACGGCTGCCTCCCATACAGCCAGCAGAACTGTTACTACGATAACCGGAGGCATGCATGCCGACAGCAGCGGGTGCTTTTTTGCCGCCAGTTTGCTGGAAGGTTTAATTGTAGATGCCATAAAGGGAAACAGTACTAAAACTCAGATAGATTGTCAGCGGATATGTGCTCCGGAAGGGGAATAGACATTCTGAGGGGGCTGGAGCGGAGTCACAGGTGCAGGATACCCGTACCCCGGCTGCTGCAGGGGCTGAACAGGCTCAGGCTGATTTCCCGCTGCACCGTGCTGTATGCCGGCATCCGGCAGGGAAGAAGGCTGCTGCGCATAACCGTACTGGGCGCCTGCGGGCTGCCCTGCTCCGGCAGTATACGGCGATGGTGCAGATACCGTGGAAGAAGCACCACCGTTGGCGGAGGCGGCGGGAAAACCGCTGTGGGTCTGCCGTCCGTCCGTGCTGTATACAGGCATCCACCCGCCAGCGTTCTGCTGGGCAAGCCGGGGAGCAGTATCTTTTGCTGTAGGCCTTGCCATTAATATCACATAGATAACTGTCAGGACCAGTATGAGAGCGAGGACGGCAAGCAGGCCGTCAGCAATTGCCCTGTACCAGAATGCCATTATGGAATACTCGCCAAACCCGCGTGAATATGACCCGCGTGAGTATGAGGAGTATGAACTGTATCCGTAATAGTTGTCGAAACGGGACGTTCCCATGCCGGATGTATCCGTAGCGGCCTTCATCAGGACGCTGAATAAAGCTATATCAAGAAGGAAACGGCATACATAGTACGTTATAGGGACCCAGTTATGAAGCCCGGAATCATGTGCGCGGCGGAATGTCAGGGTCAGGCCGGGTATGAGGGTGCCGAGGTGGTACAGCACAATAAACAGGAATATGATATAGCTTAATGGCTGTATCCCCGTTGCAGGAATAAAAACGCTGAGGAAAGCGGGCAGCACAGCCAGGGCGCATACAGCGAGGAAATTGAACAGATAGGCCCACCAGAATTCTGAACGGGATGCCCTTCCTGAAATAACAGCATATTTTGTAAAGAACCTTTTAGCCGCGTAATACATTGACACTCCATACCACGGCTGGTTCCTTTCCAGTTCCTCGGGGAGTGCCCGCGAGGCGGAAGAACCCGGTGCTGCATTGAAGGGGACATACATCCCCTGCGGTTTCTGCACCGGGAACGGTGTATAGGATGACTGATATGGATAAGGATCCGCAAAAGCAGGATTATGCAGCCCATATCCCGCTGGTGCTGATGCCGGCTGCGATGCAGCCTGGCCGTATGGCCGTAACGGTGCCTGTGGTTCAAACGTCATGGCATAGCCCTTCTGTGAAATGATAATATTGTGGAATTCTTATCCATATCCGTTTTGTTGTGTACCGGTTGAACAGTTTAGCTACTGCTGGGAACTTTCCGCATCCGGACCGGCAGGCTGCCCTGACCCGGTATCAGTATTAGACCCGGTAGATGATAGCTGCCCGTACTGGTTCTGGGAAGGCTGTGCCGTACCGCTCAGCGGTGAAGGTGCAGATACCTGCTGGGAGGAGAGGGAGGATGTCTGAGACGGTTGTGATGCCTGTGCCTGAGAGGCCGAAGCCTGGGGCTGCTGCGGAGAGAAGCCGGAGAAGCCTTGCTGTCCCTGCTGCTGCCTCTGTGCTGCCTGCTGGCCGAAGTTCTGCCCGTATCCCTGATACCCGTACTGTGCCTGGTTCCCGGCAGGCTGCTGGAAACTCTGCTGCCCTGCCGCAGGCTGGTATGCCTGCTGCCCATAACCGGCCTGGGCACCTGCCGGCGATCCGGCTGCCTGTGCATGCGCGAGGAAATACTGAGGGTTGTCTTCAGGCTTATCAAAACGCTGGCCTTCAGCCTTTGACGGCAGGCACATGAAAACGATATAAGCGATGCGCAGGGCAAAGAGGAGGAGCCCGACTATTGCGGTATTCCCTGTAAAGCCCAGCATACTTGCTATAAATGGGGCGGTAACATCAACTGAACGGGCATACCCGTAGTAGCCAAGAATGGATGCCAGGGTGTTGATCGTTATGATGAAAATAACGATGCCGAGGATAATCTCTGCACACCAGTATCCCAGGAGCCACCATCCGCTGTGGTTGCTGTCATGCAAACGCCTCACGGTAAGTGCCAGATTGGGGACAAGGATAGCAAGAAGATAGATCCCATAAAGCATTATACCGCCAAGCCCCAGGACGCCCAATGAAGTAAAATCATAGTCTGGTGTCATGGTTGAAGCAATGATGCTGACAATCATCCACCACGCAAAAGAGACCAGTATGTTGAAAAGGACGATGAACCAATATTCCGAGCGCGAAGCCCGCCCCGAAAATGTTGCATATTTCTTGAAGAAACGTGCAACTGCCTTGGGGAAGGGGATGCCGTACCATGGCAGTCCCAATGCAGGCTCAGCTTTTGGAGGGATATAAGTATTGTAATTATAATTTGACGGGTATCCGGGTTGAGATGCACCAGGTGTACCTGCACCTGTATTCGTGCCCGTACCGGTGTTCTGCTGCGGCTGCTGGGCGTATGAAGGCTGGCCGTAAGGCTGCTGGCCATAAGATGGCTGGCCGTAGGGCTGCTGTCCGTCAGGCTGCTGATAAGTCATAATTTTTCCTTATTGGTTGGGTATCGCCCGTATACATGATCTGTATGTAAGGATATGTATATAAGGCGTATGAGATTTACACCAGCATTATATAAAAGGCGCACAACATTCGTCGAAGCGCAAAGGCACAATAGATACGTTGTACAGTCACTATTCATAAAAGATAAAGGTTTGGCAGGGAAATAATGTCAGAAGTTTTGGAAAACACCGGGAGTGGGAAGGCTGATGGGGATAAAGCACGGCCTCAGATGCCTGCAAATATCCGTGTGCGTTTCTGCCCTTCCCCTACAGGGATCCCGCATGTAGGGATGGTGCGTACTGCGCTGTTCAACTGGGCTGAAGCCCGGCATACCCACGGCACTATGGTATTCCGCATTGAAGATACCGACAATGCAAGGGACAGCGAGGAAAGCTATAACCAGATCATTAAGGCGCTCCAGTGGCTCGGGATCGACTGGGACGAGGGGGTCAATGTGGGCGGGCCGCATGCCCCTTACCGCCAATCTGAGCGTATGGATATTTATGCTGATGTTGCCAAAAAACTCCTTGACGCAGGGTATGCCTATGAATCTTATTCCACCCCGGAGGAGACCAGGGAGCGTAATATTGCTGCCGGGCGTCCGGCAGAGTTCGGTTATGACGGCTACGACCGGACCCTTACTGATGAACAGAAGCAGGCGTTCCGTGAAGAAGGGCGGGATCCGGCTCTGCGTATAAAAATGCCTGATGAAGATATCGTTTTTAATGACCTGATCCGCGGGGAGATCACTTTCAAAGCAGGCTCAGTGCCCGATTATGTGATTGTCCGCCCTAATGGCGACCCGCTGTATACCCTTACTAATCCAGTCGATGACGCCATGATGGACATCAATGTAGTACTGCGAGGCGAAGACCTTCTCAGCTCTACGCCGCGCCAGATCGTCCTGTACCGGTATCTTGCGGAGCTGGGGATCGCCGGGCAGGTACCGCTGTTCGGCCATATGCCGTATGTTATGGGCGAAGGGAAGAAAAAGCTGTCGAAGCGTGACCCCGAATCCAACCTTTTCCTCCACAGGGACCACGGCTTCATCCGCGAAGGCCTTTTGAACTATCTTGCTTTGCTTGGATGGTCCATTGCTGCAGACCGCGATGTCTTCTCCATGGATGAATTCATAGAGAAGTTTGATGTCCGTGATGTTAAAGCGAACCCGGCACATTTTGATCTGGATAAAGCTACTGCTATCAATGCTGAGCATATCCGCATGCTTGATCCGCAGGATTTCCTTAACCGTTCGGTACCGTACCTTTACCGCGACGGTGTTGCCAGCGCCGGTTCATGGGATGGCCTGACTGAGCGCGAACGGAAGATATTGGGTGCTTCGGCAGGCCTTGTACAGACGCGCGTCCGCCTGCTTGGCGAGGTGCCGGGAATGATGGAAGGCCTCCTCTCCACTGAGGAATATATGGAGCCGGATGATGATGCCCGTAAGCAGCTTAAAGATTCCGCTGGTGAAGTGCTCGACGCTGCGGCTGCCGCCCTGGAGGGGATAGATGAAGCTGACTGGCATGCTGAGAAAATCCATGATGTGCTTGGCAAAGCTCTGGTTGAAGAGCTGGGATATAAGCCGAGGCTTGCTTTCGGCCCTGTGCGTATTGCTATTTCAGGGCGCAGGGTGTCGCCGCCGCTTTTTGAATCTATCGAGATCCTGGGTAAGGGGCTTACCCTTGCACGACTCGCCCAGTTGCGCAAGCACCTCTAAGTGTGTATACTCGCTTTTTGTGTCTGACGGGTAGCATCACTGCTGCACGCGGGTACTAAAACTGAATCGCCCCTGTCGTATAGCGGTCTAGTACGTCGCCCTCTCACGGCGTTAACACCGGTTCAAATCCGGTCAGGGGTACCCGTTTGTACATACCTGGTTCTAAAACTGATAGTGTGCAAACCATTGGGGTATGGTGTAATTGGCAACACAGGTGATTCTGGTTCATCCATTCTTGGTTCGAGTCCAGGTACCCCAGCCATCCGGCTTAGGCTGCAGGCTTAAGCGGTTTTATAAAGATAAAAATGCCTCCACGCCGGAGGCTTTTTTGATACCCTATTATTATGGTCAGCGATATGGCGGTTGTATCAGATGTTTCCCAGGCTGCAGGAGCCCCGAGGCAGCTATCGGACGGCTCTGCAGCACCATTGTGCGATGCCTCACACCTGTCTGTTTCTGCATGCCTTGGCCGGCTGCAGTTCCACAGATCCGGGAAATTCCGCATCCTCCAGTTTGCGGACATACAGGATGGCCCGCATGTCAATAAAGATACTGTTAGACTTATCGCTGCCGCATGCGATTCAGCACGTCCCGATATCGTTATTTTTTCCGGCAACCAGATCGCGGGCTATGATCCGGCGTATGCCGGCACTTTTATCAACCGGCCATGGGCTGCGAACTGGAAGGAGTACTCACTTTCCGAGCGGGAGAGGCAGCGTAGCCTGGAAAAGGCATCCGCCCTGGTGCGGTCCAGCATCGCGCAGTTCCTCCAGCCCCTTATTGACCGCGGTATCCCTTTTGCTGTGACGTATGGCACGCATGATTTCCAGTGCGGGCTCAATACTGCGGCACTTGATGCTATCTACCGCGAATTCCCGGGATGTCTCAATCCGAAAGCTGTTGTTGCGGATCTCCGTGACCCTGAGCCTGTCCATGCGCAGGGTATGGCCCATCAGCATGTGTATGCATGCGAACCGGGGACCTTTGCGCTCACCGTTTCGGATACTGAAGGTAATGATACTTTAGGCATTATGCTTGTCGATTCCGGTACATATGCGTTAGGCGGGGGGTATGGTTCCCCCTCGCTGGATGCTTTGGAGTTTATACGCGGGTTTGCGCATCAGACTCCGGCAAAGTCAATAGTTTTCCAGAACATCCCTATACCGCAGTATTACGAGCTCCTGCGTGAAACTGCCCCTACGCGCGCCCATGCAGTCAGGGGATACAGGGCTTTCGACCATGCCTATTATGAGATCGATCCTGATAAAACGCTTCCCGACAGCTACCTGGGGGAGGGGATAAGCTGCCCGGACAAAGATTCGGGCGAATTCGACATTATGGCCTCTTCTCACAGCTATTGTGCGATCTCAGCGGGACATGACCACCGCAATGGATTTGCCGGTGAATACAGGGGCATCCTTATGGTAGCCAACCCTACATGCGGTTTCGGGTCTTACGGGCCCGCGCCGCAGAAACGCGCAGGGCGGCTGTTTGAGTTCGATATAAGGCACCCTTATGAGCCTCGGATACAGCTCCTTGAATTCGGGCAGATCGTGGGCAGGCCGTCATCCAGGAAAGCGTATTCTTTTGGTCCAAGCTATGTGCCGAGTTATGGACGCAGGGCTTATGACCTGCTGGGAAGGCATACGGGCTGGAAGAAAGCTGTACAGTTTATCAGGGATATTTTTTTGCGGGGCAGCAAGAAAAACGGCGGGGAAAAAGGCAGCAGCAAATAGCCGGTACCGGAGGGCCTGAGCTGAGGGAGAGGTGTCACAGGCCGGCGTGGGAGATATCGTCGCTGAGATGCTTTGCTGCGCTTAATACGACAGGGGCATACAGATGCCCGGGATGTTCGCCCATACGCTCTGAAGGCCCGGAAAGGTTGATTGCCGCTACGATCTGCCCTGACGCATTGCGGATCGGGGCAGCAACTGATGAGACGCCGGTCTCCCGCTCGTCAACAGACTCGGCCCAGTCCCTGCGGCGTACATCTGCAAGCGCCTTATTGCCGAATCTGGCTCGGGACAGGAATCCGCGCAGGTTTTCGGAAGGCTCCCAGGCAAGCAGCACATGTGACGCCGCGCCTGCCGCAAGGGACAGGCGTGTCCCTACCGGGACGCTGTCACGCAGCCCTGTTGTCCGTTCGACGGATGCGATGCAGATACGCTGCCCTTCATGCCTGCGGTAGATCTGTGCGGATTCCCCCGTCCTGTCATGCAGGGACTGGAGGATAGGTATCCCCGCAGCAATAAGGCGGTCATTGCCGGCGGCAACGGCAAGCTGGGCAAAGCGGGCACCCAGGACGAACCGCCCGTCATTATTGCGGTCAACGAAATGGTGCACTTCAAGTGCAGTGGCTATGCGGTGCGCTGTGGGGCGCGAAAGCCCGCTGCGGTTAGTGAGCTCTACGAGTGTTGCCGGACCCGTTTCCAGTGCTGCCAGCACTATTGCCGCCTTGTCAATGACCCCTACATTTGAGTGCAGGGCTTTGGCAATCGCTACAGTATCGGTATTCTGCAGTGTGCCTGCAGATGACAGTGATTTTTCGCTGTGCCCTACCTGCTGCGGATCCTGGAAAATTGACAGCGCTGCCCGGGAACGCTGGAGATTAGCCCCTGCGCGGGCTTTTTGCGGGATATCGCCGCCCTCATCTTCATCTTCACCGACCAGGCCTCCATTATCTGCTGCAGCAGTTTCCCCTATGCTGCTGTGCAGGTCCGATATAATGCGGGCGCCAAGCGACCTTCCGTCATTTCTGTCAGACGCAGAGGATCCAGAACGCCTTCCGGGGGCTTCCCCTCCTTTCCGGTTTTCAGCAGTTTCTGACGGGATACTTTCTGCAGGGGTTTCCGAAGAGGGGGTTTCTGTGCCGGACAGCCCTTTTTCCTCATCGTCATTGCCAAAATGGATCTCGTAAACGGGTACAAAAGTTGAAGGGATAGTCCAGCTTGTTGTATTCGGGCGTAAATTGCGCATCGGTTTCCCGACGGGCTGCAGTAAAGCTACATCGTCGTCAGTCTCAGCATGCCCAGCAGTTTTGTGAGGTTTATCAGCACTCATAGGTACCTCGTCAGATATAGTGTGTCAGCTGTCTTCCTTAATCTTGTTTCATAATGCGGACAAAATGCGGACAGAAATGTTATCCGATTTATTCCAGTTTCACGAAGTGTGCACAGCGTATATGTCACAATAAAAATAGTGTGGACAGCTGCTGTTTCCATTTCGCCCGCAGATGTATAAATGCGGATCCAGGAATACCCCATTCCGGCAGCTGTTGAAACAAACAGTGTGTGAATACCGTAAGGAGTGACAGTGAGCGCTGTAGAACCCGAGAAAGATGTCCTGCATGTTGTTGGCGGACGGCCGCTGAACGGCACGATCAAAGTGCGCGGAGCCAAAAACCTCGTCAGCAAAGCGATGGTCGCAGCATTACTGGCACCCGGAAGGTCAGTCCTGAAAAATGTCCCGGAGATCCGTGACGTCCAGGTGGTTTCAGACCTCCTGCGGCTGCACGGTGTCAGCGTGGATGTCAATGGGGACACCGGTGAAGTAGCTATTGATGCCCACCATGTAGAAATGCCTGCGGTGTCGGATGTGGAAACATTATCCGGCGCCTCGCGGATCCCCATCCTTTTTTCCGGGCCGCTCCTGCACAGGCTCGGTGAAGCATTCATCCCCTCGTTGGGAGGCTGCCGTATTGGCGACCGTCCCATTGATTTCCATCTTGAGACCCTGCGCAAGCTCGGTGCGGATGTTGACAAGGAGCACGAAGACGGCATCCATATCACAGCACCTCACGGCCTGCAGGGGGCGAAAATACATCTCCCATACCCTTCGGTCGGTGCTACTGAGCAGACTATCCTTGCAGCAGTCCTTGCAGAAGGCAAAACAGAGCTTTCCGGTGCAGCTGTTGAGCCTGAGATCATGGACCTTATCGCTATCCTTCAGAAAATGGGTGCGGTTATTTCAGTTGATGTTGACAGGACTATCCGTATTGAAGGTGTCAGGGAACTCAAAGGGTATACCCATACTGCTCTGACGGACCGTATTGAAGTTGCCTCATGGGCTTCTGCCGCGCTGGCGACACGCGGGGACGTGTTCGTTAAAGGCGCTACCCAGCCTGAAATGATGACTTTCCTCAACATATACCGCAAAGTGGGCGGCGAGTTTGACGTTACGGATGAAGGCATCCATTTCTGGCATCCCGGCGGGGACCTGCACGCTGTAGCCCTTGAGACAGATGTCCATCCAGGCTTTATGACTGACTGGCAGCAGCCGCTTGTAGTGGCGCTGACGCAGGCGAAAGGCCTGAGCATCGTGCATGAAACTGTTTATGAAAACCGCTTTGGTTTTACCAAGCCTCTTGTTGATATGGGCGCGACGATCCAGCTGTATAAAGAATGCCTGGGATCGCTTCCGTGCCGATTCAAACAGCGCAATTTTGAGCACTCTGCCGTGATATTCGGGCCAACGCCGCTGGCAGGCCAGGATATTGATGTCCCGGATCTGCGCGGCGGATTCTCCCACCTTATTGCAGCCCTCGCTGCGCAGGGCGAATCCTCGGTGCATGGCATATCGCTGATAGACCGCGGATACGCAGATTTCCGCGGCAAGCTGGCTGCCCTTGGCGCAGGGATCGACTAGGGGATAACCGCCTGTCCGGCAAATTCCTGCCCGCAGCGCACAATAAGAGTATGGTTTCTCCAGGAAAAGTTTCGCCCGGAAGCAATGTCAGCCCGTTAAGCGACGAGCAGGTAGGACGGCTGGCGCGTACCCACAGGCTTGCAGATCCTACGCATCCTCTGCCGACGGGGCGGCGTACCGTCAATACCGTTGAAGTCAATGGGCAGAACCCCCGCGCAACTGCCCACCTGCTGGCCGGCACAGCATGGGTGGTCCGCGGCCGCACTAAGCTCAAAGCATGGGGTTTGGACCATGTCCCTGAGAATGGAGTGTTCATCACTGCGGCGACCCATGTAACGCAATTCGATGTTTTTATCCCGATGATGTCGCTGTTCCACCAGGGGCGCAGGCCGCGGTATATGGCAAAAGCGGAACTGTCCAGATGGCCTGTCCTGGGCAGCTGGTTCAGGCTTGTAGGGATGCAGCCTGTAGAACGTCACAAAGGCGAGGCCCGTGCGATCGAAGAGGAATCCATCAGCATACTTTCAAGTGGGCGCCCGCTGACCGTGTGGCCCGAGGGGACAGTGACCCGCGACCCGTACAGATGGCCGATGAGCCTCAAACCCGGCCTGGGGTATATTGCTCTGGAGGCTTCGCGCAGGCTTGGATATGAAATACCTTTGTACTGCGCGGTTACATGGGGTGCAGCCAGCATCAACCATTTCTGGCCATGGCCGCGTAAAAATGTTGTTATGTGCTTCGACTGCAACCTCCCATACGGGGACCTCCTTAAAGACGCAGATTCCTGGGGCGCTCAGCCTCCCAAAGGCCTGATCATGGAACTGGTCAACCGCGTGCGCCAGCGGATGGAAAATATTATGGCCGAGATCAGGGGGGAGCAGCCGCCTGAAGAAGGCATGTGGGATTATCGGACGATGTCGCGCGTGCCCAGGCCTAAGCTGGGGATAGATGTATCCCTTGATGCGCTGCCTGATGATGGGGCTCCTCTGCGGTAGTGGTGCTTTCCTGCACAGCGCCAACTTTGTGGTTATGGTGTAGCAGTGGATGTTTTTCAGGCGTTATGTATGCAGCGTACTAAAATTGCTACAGGATATAAGACGCAGCATGGAAGCCTTTCTGTGGGCTCTATGCGCGGGAATTATACAGAATGAGGTGGTATGACGGTATGGCATCAGTAACAGTTTTAGGTGCAGGCGCCTGGGGGACAGCTTTCGGACAGGTCCTTGCAGATGCAGGCAATGACGTGACTATGTGGGCTATCGAGCCTGACATAGTTAATGCGATCAATACATTGCATCAGAACCCTGTCAGGCTGCCTGTAGTAAACCGTCTTCCTGATGCTATGCATGCTACCCTCGGCCGCGAAGAAGCAGTGAAGGATGCTGAAATCATTATTGTTGCGATCGCAGCGCAGTTCGCACGGCAGGCATTGGATGGGTTCAAAGGCCTGATCCCCCCGCACGCTGTTGTCGTTTCCCTGATGAAAGGCATTGAGCGCTCAACGGATAAACGTATGGACCAGGTCGTGCGCGAGACCCTGGACCTTCCCGCAGACCGTTTTGCATGCCTGTCCGGGCCGAACCTCAGCAAAGAAGTCGCCCAGAGGCAGCCTGCTGCTGCAGTGGCTGCCAGTGAAAGCCACAGTACAGCGGTCAAAGTTGCAGGGATCGCGACAACCGGTTATTTCAAGGTATTTGCGTCAACAGATGTTATCGGTGTCGAGATGTGCGGATCGCTGAAGAATGTTGTTGCCCTTGCGGTAGGGATGTCGCGCGGAGCGGGTTTCGGCGAGAATACAGCAGCGATGATCGAGACGCGCGGCCTGGCTGAGCTTACACAGCTCGGTGTAGCCGCCGGCGCGCAGGCACAGACCTTTGCAGGGCTTGCCGGGGTTGGCGACCTTGTTGCAACATGCGGGTCCCCATTGAGCAGGAACTATACTTTTGGCGCCAACCTCGGCAAGGGCATGAGCGTGGACGAGGCAACAAAAGTCAGCAATGGCGTGGCTGAAGGCGTCCCTACGACCGCAGCTGTTGTGGCTCTCGGCGAAAAATACGGGGTCGATACGCCGCTTGCTTCCGCGATGTTCCGCGTGCTCAACGAGGGTATCTCCTGCGAAGAAATGCTTGCAGACCTTTTCGGCGATGATATGGTCGATGAATGACCTCAGCGATATACAGAAACCAGTAGAATTACAGGAATAACTACAGGAATCGAGGGAAAATGCCGTTATCTCAGTCCAGCCAGCCAGGCCAGCCGGTCCAGCCAGGCCAGCCGCAGAGGCTTCCGTCCCGGGAACCATCCGCGGGAGATCCTTTCTCGGAGCCTCCATTTTTACCCCCATCCTCCGGGCGTAAACGGATAGCTGTCCTTTATGGCGGGCGTGCAGAAGAGCATCCGATCTCGTGTATTTCAGCCGGGTATGTTCTGCAGCAGATGGATCCTGAAAAATATGAGGCTGTCCCCATTGGGATCACCCGCGAAGGTATCTGGATAACCGGCGGGGATGACCCCCGGCAGTGGAAACTGGGGGCAGGGCAGCTTCCGGCTGTGGAAGAGGTCCACGGTTCCCGCAGAGTTGTCCTTGACGTATCCCTGCAGGGGGACGGTTTTTTCGCCAAGGATGCGGAAACCGGCAGGCTTGGGTCTCTGGGTCATATTGATGCTGTATTCCCGGTGCTGCACGGCACGTACGGGGAGGATGGGACCGTTCAGGGGCTGCTGTCAATGATGGGCGTGCCGTTTGTAGGCTGCGGTGTGCTTGCGTCTGCAGTATGCATGGATAAGCATTATACGAAAGTCATACTTGAACAGGCCGGTATCCCGGTCGCCCCAGGGATCACTCTTGATACCCGCAGCTATGATGCCGGTTCCCGTTTTGAACAAAACGGGTTCGACCTGCTTATGCAGGTTGAAGAGGCAGGTCTGGAATACCCTCTGTTCGTAAAGCCGTCGCGTTCAGGGTCGAGCTTTGGAGTTACGAAAATCGATTATGATGAGGACAGCCAGGCCCGTACCCGGAAACTTGTTGAAGCGGCCTATGAGGCTTCGCGGCATGACTGGCGGGTGCTTGTGGAGCAGGGGGTAGATGCCCGTGAAATTGAGTGTGCGGTATTTTCCCCGCGCAGAGGGCAAACCCCTCAGACGGCATTCCCGGGGGAAATAGTCCTTGATAAGCCTGAAGAGGATACGTTCTACGATTTTGACAGCAAATATATGGATGCCCAGGCTTCTCATGTTGAGATCCCTGCTCAGCTGCCCCAGGATATCCTTGATAAAGTAAGGCAGATTGCAGCGAAGGCTTTCACAGCAGTTGACGGGGAAGGGCTGAGCCGTGTTGACACGTTCGTTACGCCTGACGGTACAGTCCTAGTCAATGAGATCAATACCCTGCCCGGGTTTACGTCAATCTCCATGTATGCCAAAGCCTGGGAAGCTACCGGTATCAGCAGCCGTGAACTTATCGGTTCCCTTATTGAAGGGGTCCTTCAGCAGCCTGTCAGTAAATCGGCATAATGCATAACGGGCATAACATATAAGCCCGGGAGGCTCTGACATACATATTAATTAGCATACATTAGTTTTCGTGCCGGTCGGTGCGGTTTCCCCTGGCGGGCTCTGCAGTATGGCCTTCCTGTTCCCCTGCCTCCCGGGGGCCGGAACTGCTTTTTGCCTCTAAGGACTTCCGCAGCGGCCGCCCTGATGATGACGATATCTTCCTGCTTGAGCGTTTCCCCCCAGCACCCCTGCGCTGCCTGCGCACCTGTACGTGGGCGTCGTTGGGGATGATCCCTACTTTCTCCGGGTTAGCGTTGACTTCTATCTGCTGCATAACCTGGGGATTGGTATCGGCAACGGGGGCTCCCGGCATATCAGGTGCCCGACCGCTTTCTGTGCTTGCTGACCCTGAGGCGGGGTAGGGGTTCGTCGGGTGCTTCCTGCTGCGTGACTCCGCTGCAGAAACAAGTTTTTTCAATATCCTGTTGACATACGGGTCATTCCGGGCATCTTCGGAATTATCTACTGCAACATGCCCGTCTTCTTTTCTGATGATCCCCGTGCCCGGATGCACATCAGTTGCATCTTTCACAGCCTTTTCTGACGTGACAGGCCGAAGGGCGATAGTTTCCTGCCTGTCTTCAGCAGGGACGGGGACAGCCCTCTCATCATCCCCGCTATCCATAATGTAATCTTCACCTGCAATCGCACGGCACGCAGTGTCGGTGATCTGTGCAAAGCCCACCCCGCGCGCTGCATAAAGCACGATTTCGCCTGTGATGCCGTCTGAAGTAAACCCTGTAAAGCGCACCGAAGGGTTCGTCTTTTTAAGGCTTATATTTGCTGTCGCGCGCCCTACAAGCTCAAGGATGCGCTTGGTTGCCATAGATATATCAGTACCATTGCGCAGGACGAACGGGACAGTTGTGCACGCTGCGTTGTTTGCAGGAAGCTTTTCCAGCTGTGTTGAGTTGAGGACCGAGTTTGGTATCCACATCTCGTTGCCGCCGCGCTCTTTGATGATCGTATGGCGCCATGTAATATCCCTGACGCGCCCTGACGCATTGCTGACTTTTATGTTGTCCCCCGGCGAAATAACATGGCTGACCATCAGCGTAAAGCCGCCGATAAGGTTGGAGATCGTATCTTTCATACCAAAAGAAAGTGCAAGCCCTCCAACTCCCAGGGCTGTAAGGAGCGTACTCGGCGTAATGCCGAAAATCGGTTTGAGCACAACGAGCACGGCGAGGAACCATAATAATATGCGCAGGAAATTGATGAACAGCGATGCGCTTGGCAGGTTCGTTTTATCGAAAGCCTTAGTTGCAAGCCTTGCCGCAATTTTAATGATGAAAAATGCGACAATAAAAGTGACGGCAAGATAGATGATTTTTGACATATTCGCCCTGAGCCATCGGGTGATCGTCTCCCATGGCAGAGGAAGGTTCGCCGCTATTGCTGCACGGGTATGCTCAAACAAATCCATACCGGTATTGTGCCATAGTGCGGCAGCCCGCGGGTAAAAGCGGCCTGAATGTTTGCCAAGTATCTGCAATTGACTGCATGGAATAATGGTGCAGGACACGCTGTGAGCAGATTATTACCCTCTTAGAAAAAAGTATATAATGTCAGCAAGGAAGGATGGTCGTGATAATATGAAGATCGGCTCTTCAGCTTTTACTGTATTCAAATATTTTATGACCGGGATAATGATATCTGCTGTCCTTTCTGCCACTGCCTGTACTCCCGCTCTTCCTGTAAAGGGTTTCAGCAATATCACGTTAGATGGAGTTGTGGCGGCAATATCTGTTAATCCTCAGGCTTTTGGCCAGGGGATCGAAAATGTTAAGGAGGGCTATGTTGCGCTGATAAAGGAGAATGGCAGTTATACAGTTATAAAGACCTCAGGCATGGCAGCTCAGGAACTCTTATGGACAAAGAGAGGGTTGTATTTTTCTGATCGCGACAGCGATTATTTTATTGGAAAGAAATCAGATGGCGGGTGGATGAGCAAGAGGAAAACTGATGGAAAGGTACCATATCAGAATTTTCTTGTTGAGGACCGTGAAGGAGGCGCAGTAGCGGCTTTTGACTTGGGCTTTACTGATAAGGTATCGAATCAGTTGAAGATCATACCATTGTTTTCCCCTCAGAAACCTTATACCATTACGTCGCGTATCCTCAGTGCAGCTGCGTTTTGCGGACCGAAACTTGTGGGTATTACTGCAGAAGAGAATAACTCTGACAAGGCCCATCCGGATATTGAAGCCAGAGATTATGTGACATTAAAAGATTTATCAAAAGATTCAGGGAATATCTCAGTTGATGATAGCGGCGGCAGGAGCTTTAACGTTATTAGTTACGGGAATGCAGTGCGCCGTACTTCTCAGCTTTTTTCCATTCTTTCAGAACGTGTATCAGAGACAACCGAAAAACTGTTCCTTCTTAAATGGAATATTATTTCTGATGAGAAACAGCTTATTCCTATTATGTATAAAGACGGGCGTCAGCTTAATCTGTCTAACGCCGGTATTTTCCAGGACAGATATTCACTTGTGGATAACGATACTTTCGTATTCGCTGCGCGGCAGACAGGAAGTCTTTTCAGCATCGATGTGAATACCGGTGTGTTGTTAAAAAAAGGTTTAGCCCGGAAAACCTCCCCCTGACACGTGAGACTACCGATGAGGGAAACATTGCCTACTCCCTTCGTATAACTAAAAAGTATTTTTATATTTTGTTCGTGGGGTTTGGGGAACGAAACGGGCGTGCGCACATTACCGTTATCAATAAGAAAAGCTGGAAAATCGAGCGTACCATTACTTTTGATCAGACTTTATCTGATTTGCTGAGAGGGGGAAACCGTAAAATGTCGTATGCTGATGGCTATGCGGTTGATCCTGAGCTATAGTGTAAAGCACGCAATCCGAATATGGATAAAATAAGGGAGCTCGATATAGAATTGTGCGGGACACTATGGGAGGCACGGTATGGCGGGCACATCGCATAACCCTCTGAGGCCCTCACGGCCACTGAGGCAGTCAACTATTTACCTGCTGTTCCTTCTTGTGCTGGCGGTGCTGGTTTTTGCAATTACCCAGGTCTCATCGTCACCCGTTACAGGCAGTACAGCGGCGGCTGTGTTTAATTCTTTTATCGGCATCATGCTGCAAGGTATAGCCTTCCTGATTGTGGGGGTCCTGCTGTCGTCGGCGGTGCGGATTTTTATCCCGGTCTCATTTTTTGAGAGGGTATTCGGGGCCCAGGCAGGTAATTCCCGGCGCTCTGTGCGGTATGTGCTGCGCGTGGCATCGGGTATGTGTGCTGCAGTTCTGTGCGGACTGCTTCTGCCTGTTTGTGACTGTGCCGTTATCCCCCTTTTCGCAAGCCTGGTCAGGAAACGGGTGCCGCTTCCTGCAGCTGTCACATTCCTGCTGTGTGCCCCGGTAGCGAACCCTATCGTAGTGTGGTCAACATACTACTCTTTTAACGGGTCGTGGGCTGCTGTCCTTCAGCGCTCAGGGTACGGCATACTCGTCAGCGTTATTGTAGGGATGCTTTTTGTTCTGTTCCCGGTAAAATATGATATCTTCAAAAAACCGGATAGCCATGATAGCGTAAACTCTGCTGAGGCAGATAATATCCAGGGTCCCAGCACCGGCCATCACCATAAAAAAGTGCCTGAAAAAGCTACTTGTGCCCAGATGCTCACTATTTATCTGGAAGATGCCAGGGATGAGTTTTTCTCTGTTGGCGGCTATCTCCTTATCGGGGCATTGATCGCCAGCGCCTTGGGGGCTTCGGCGCTGACTGCAGTGCTCAAATCATGGCCGCATGGCAGCGGGACGCTTCCGGCCGGCCTTGTGCTCCTTGCAGTAATGATGCTGGCAGGTTTCGTGATGTCTGTCTGTTCATCATCAGATGCTGTTATCGGACGGAGCTTCTCCACATACATCCCGTTCGATTCGGTCCTGGGATTCCTTGTTTTCGGTCCTATGATGGATATTAAAAATGTGCTTATGCTCCAGTCCCGCTTCAATCGGAGATTTATTATGCGCCTTGTGCTGTCCGTAGCAGGGACCTGTTTTGCAGCTATGGCTGTGCGGTTGGTGGTGGTGATGATATGACGGGATATGATACGGACTCCGTCCGTTGCGCCCCTTCTGCCGCGCAGGTATCTTCACAGGGGCCCGGGCAAGTGCCTGCGCATGCTGATGCTTTTGATGTGATCCAGGCTCTGGCCTCTTTATGCAGTTCTGCGGCCTTTATCTATCTCCTTGTAAGCGGAAGATATGCGAGATTCGTTACGCCGCGGCTGGTCCCTGTCCTGTGGATAGCGGCGCTGGCACTGCTGGCGTGGGGAGCTGCAGGGGTTCTGCGCATTGCCGGGGTACGCCGCCAGGCCCATCCCGGTATCTGCAGGGGGGATGGAAGAGCTGAAAATAAGGGGCGTAACGGTAACAGCGGGTGCTGCGGGGGAAATAATAATGGAAGCAGCCATACCGCGGAAAGCGGGATCCATATATGGACACGCTGGCTCAGGCTTCTTGTGCTCCTCCTTCCCGTTACTCTGCTTGCAGTACCGTACACCGCTTTTGCCTCCACCCTGGCAACCTCATTGGGGTCGCCTCCGGCGTATGAAAGCTCCTTCAGCAGCGGACAATCTGAGTCCGGGAAGTTGCCCGGGCTGGACAGGGCTAAAAAAGCGATCACTATTGATGCTGCGCATTTCGGCCCATGGTTTGAAGAAATAGGCGCCCATCCGGATGTGTACAGCGGGTATTCTGTCACTGTTGCCGGTTTCGTTGAACATACTGCCATGAACACCGGAAAGGATTTCACTGTTTCCCGTATGCTGATGACATGCTGCGTGCAGGATATGACAGCTTTTGGCTTTACGGTAAAAGGCAACAGCGCTGTCAGAAAGGCAGGGGACAGTGTCAGGGAGCACCAGTGGGTCATGGTAACGGGGAAGATCAGGACATATAAGTCTGCATCACGGGATGCTGAAGACGGTGTTGTGATTGAGCCGGACAAGGTTGAGAAGACGGCAGATGTGCAGGGATATTTCTACAGGTAGCATAGAAACACGGCAGAAGTTTGCGCATGTACGGGCATTAGGCTAGTATGAATTGCGTGCCTGCAGGCTTTTGTGCGCTCAGACAGCGTTGCTATGCGGGCGCAGGAAGACGTGAAACTATTTGAGGAGTTATTATGGCAGCTCGTTGTGATGTATGCGGTAAAGGCCCGCAGGTCGGCTATTCCGTATCCCACTCACATATCCGTAATAAGCGCCGTTTCCTTCCAAACCTTCAGGCTGTTCACACAACTGTAGATGGCGAGAATGTCCGTCTGCGCGTGTGCACTTCCTGCCTCAAGGCCGGCAAGGTCCAGCGCCGTGTTGCTTAGTGTGCGGCACACAGGTTATTAAAGCTTTACCCCGCATATTGCGGGGTTTTGTTATTGTGGAGCTGAATCCTGATACCGCGGGATCCTGTGTGTACCGCAGCGCTTCATCACTGTGACAGGGAGGCAATAATGGCTGTATCGCTCCAGTCTTCATTATCTTCCGTTATGCCTAATAAGCGGCGTGTGAGCGCATTCAAAAGCCTTGGGGTCTTCAATGTTGAAGATCTGCTTACTTACTACCCTTTCCGGATCACGGACCCTGTACCGCACTGCAGCCTGCGTGATGTGAAGATTGGGCAGAAGGCTGCTTTTGCAGCTGTTGTAAAGAGGGTGAGGTCTGTCCCTATGAATGCCCGCAGGGGGTATCGCGTGGAAGTACAGGTTGAAGATTCAGCTTCCGCAGGCACTTCGGCGGGAGGATATCCCGGTACCGCAAGCTTTATTTTCTTTTCACATAAAAAACATTATGTTGACTGGCTTTTAGGGCGGTTCAGGCAGGGCGCCGGCATCGTGGCATCAGGGGAACCGGGCCTGTATGGGAATATCCTCCAGTTTACCCATCCTGATGTGCTGGTTATAGGGAAGGACATTGATACGCCTGAGGAAGGGCTGGAACTGCTGTCGAGGCCGCAGCCTGTGTATCATGCGAGCTCCCGTATATCATCTCAGCATATACATGAATCTGTTGTCGGCATAATAAAGATGCTTGCCCAAAATAGCGGGGCAGGAGCAGTCCCGCCTCCATCCGGGGGCTCCGGCCCCGGGGAGGGCGGCAGCAGTCCCGGTTCCGGGGATATAAGGGAAGAGGCCGGTTACGAGGCTGATACTGCCGGCATACCGTACAGCCAGCTCAGCGGGGCTGTCCCTGATATCCTCCCTGAAGAAACTGCTGCATCGCAGAAGATAATGCACCGTGCTCAGGCGCTGCTTGCTATCCATATGCCGCAGGCTGTTGATGAATTTTGGCAGGGGATACATGCTATGCGGTTTGAAGAAGCTTTCATCTCGCAGACGGCACTGCTGCAGCAGCGGGAGAAAATGCGTGAAAGCAGGTCGTATGTGTGCAGCGGCGGGGAAGAGCCCGGCAGCCGGGATACGGACGGCAGCAGATCCGAAGAAGGTGCCCCGGAAGGGCTGGCGGCCCAGTTTATTAAAGCGCTGCCCTTCGCCCTTACCCAGGGGCAGAAGGATGTGATCGCCCGGATCCGGGCGGATATGGCACGGAGTTATCCGATGAGCCGCCTTCTCCAAGGGGAGGTTGGATCGGGCAAAACTGTTGTGGCAATTGCCGCAATGCTCCAGGCGGTACAGTCCGGATATCAGGCTGTGCTGGTTGCCCCGACACAGGTGCTGGCGCAGCAGCATTATCAGAATATTAATGCAATGCTTGGCAGTGCTGGGATCAATATCCCTGTTGTACTGCTTACCGGAGGCATGCGCCTCGCTGAACGCAGGCGTGCCCTGTCTGTGCCGGCAAGCGGCGTGCCCTGTATAACCGTCGCTACGCATGCTGCGTTTTCATCAACCTTCCAGGCGCCGAACCTTGCCCTTGAGGTGATTGATGAACAGCACCGTTTCGGTGTAGGGCAGAGGGAACAGCTGAGGCGTGATTCTGAAATCATGCCGCATCTCCTGGTAATGACCGCTACGCCGATCCCCCGTTCTGCAGCAATGACATGGTTCGGGAACCTTGACATCTCATGGCTTACTGAACTGCCTGGCGGACGTAAGCCGGTCACATCGGTTATTGTACAGGAAAATGATGCGCGTACCATGGGGCAGATGTTTGTGCATGCCCGCAGGCGTATTGATGCCGGGGAGCGGGTGTACGTTATCTGCCCCAGGATCGACAGCAGTGCTGAAGGTACTGCTCCCGAAACGGACGGCCTGTTCCTGCGGCAGTCGTATAACAGCAACGGCATGCCGGACAGTGAATCTGAAAACGGGATCCGTCAGCTGCATTCCGTAGAAGAGATATCCGAAAGGCTGTCATCGCTCCCGCAATTTTCGGGTATAGCGGCTGCAACGCTGACAGGCCGGGATGATGACGGGCAGAAGGATGCGGTTATGAGGTCGTTTGTATCCGGCGAGACTCCACTGCTTATTGCTACCACAGTGATTGAAGTGGGGGTGGATGTACCGGAGGCAAGCTGTATTATTATTTTTGATGCTGACAGGTTCGGCCTGTCGCAGCTCCATCAGCTTCGCGGGCGCGTGGGCAGAGGAGGGACGCCCGGCTGGGCCTTCTTTATAACCCGTGCAGATCCGCAGTCCCTCGCAGCCGAAAGGCTGGCAGTGATCCGCAATTCCTCAGATGGCGCTGAGATCGCACAGGCTGACCTTGAGCTGCGTGGTGCCGGCGATGTGCTCGGCGATGCCCAGTCCGGAGGCCGCAGTTCCTTTAAACTCCTGCGCGTGGTAAAGGATGCAGAGATGATATCCCGCGCCCGCGAAGCTGCCGGCGGGCTGCTGCGTGATGATCCGGAGCTGGCCCTTCCTTCCCATATACAGCTGGCCGGCGCTGTGCTTGATTTTACCCGTGGGGCCGAGGGCTTCATTACATCATCCTGAGCTGTATATCCTGAACCCCTTCCCATGGATTGCGTCCCTGGCCATCCTTTGCCTTCTCACTCTCCTTATGGCCGTCCTTGGCGTATCCCGGGATCCTGCTTAACCGGCTGCAGCAGATGCTGTAACTGCTGCAGGATAGTGCGTCCTGCAGCCGGCTCAGCGGCCCTGCTACACCTGCACGGTTATAGATGCTGCATACTCTTTCCATTTATCCGGTTTAGGTATAGTGCGTATAGTCCTGTTCCACGATGCCATGCTGACTGTAGCCATCAGCATGACCAGCACTATGCCGGTAGCCGTTAGTCCGTATAGTGCGAGCCCGTATCCTACATACAGCGATATGATCGGGTTGAGGATAACTCCAAGCAGTGTCAGTACAGCGAAATATCTGCCGAGCAGCTCTTTAGGTATAAAATACATGGTAAACCCTCCTATACTTGCATTCGCTGCCGGCAGCATAAGCACAACAGGGATCAGGAAGCAGAAACGCATGATGTAGTTTGGTGCAAGGACGGCACCAAGGGCAAACGGTATGGGGACAAGGAATGCGGTAACAGCAATCTTCCCTGCTGCAAAATGTTTTACTATGGTTGCAGACAGCAGTGAGCCTGCAAGCATCTCAGCCGCAGCCGCAGATTCAAGGAAACCTGCTGATAAGGGTGATTTTTGGGAGTTGATAGTGTAGAAGATCAGCAGGCTCATGATCCCGTTAAGGAGAGGGAAATACAATGCACTGAGAATAACGATAAATCTTAGTGCAGGTGTCCGGGCTATAAGGATAAGCCCTTTCAGGGAATTGAGGAGTTCTTCCCGGAGGACGCTATAGACTGTTTTCTTCCCATCTTTTCCGCCCTTCGCATCCTTTGCACCCTTTACTGTATCAGCTGCAGGTATCTTTGTTTTCTGGCTCTTCCCTTTACCGCTCCATATCTCAGTTTTACCGTTCACTGACTTTTTCCGGCCTGATGAAGAAAGCGCAGAGTGTTGCTGTGCCATTAAAAACAGCTGCCGTAATAAAGGGGAAAATAGATGAAACAGTTACCAGCAGGCCTGAGAGGGGAGACCCTAGAAGGTTTATAGTTGCATCGCGCCCCTCGTTCAGTGACATTGCTGTTGGGAGCTCCTCAGCAGGGACTACGCTGCGTAAAAGCACATTCGATACCGTCCCCAAAAGCCCCGATTTGATAGCTAACAGTATCGCCATAATATACAGGACGACCGTGTTCAATCCCCATAAACCGCCCCATAGGGAAACGGCAGAATATATAGCTGTACCGATAGCTGATGAAAGGATAAGGAGAGCTCTCCTGTCGAAACGGTCTATGATGACACCTCCAATGAATGAGGTCATCCCTATCAGCAGGGAGGAGAGAGCATTTAGTTTTCCTGCCTGTGCTGTTGATCCGGTAAGGATTAGCAGGACGGTTGATATAGCGAAGCTGCGGATGGAATTGCTTAGAGCGGATGTAGTGTCAGCTGCAAACCACCATGCGTAAATGCCGTTCAGCCGTGGTTTGGCAGGCTGTGATGCGGGATTCGGGGTGCGGGTGTGCTGTGATACCGATTGATGCACAGCCTGAGCTGTATCTTCCTGGGGCAGCTCCTGTCCATTATCCACGCTGTGCATTTTCAATCTTTCCTTTCAGGGGACTTTTAGTTCTGCAGCTAAACCGCATTTTGCAGATATATGAAGCCTGCGGTTCCCGTTTTTATGTTTAAGCATATTCCCCGCTTATGAATTTAGGAGCAGGCGCGGATCATGCTGCTGAAATTACTGTTTTATTTCACAATCTGATATGTAAAACTGCACTGGCGTACGAAATACGGTTCCTTATAATTCCTCTGTCCATTATGTTGTTAATGGCAAAGGGGATAATGAAGGCATGCGCATTATTGCTGGCAGGTTTAAGGGGGCCGAGATCAAGGTCCCGAAGGACGGGAAAACTACCCGCCCTACGACTGACCGCACTAAAGAAGCTATCTTTTCGCGGCTGGAGTCTATAAGCGCCATAGCAGGTGCTGATGTCCTTGATCTGTTTGCCGGTACGGGCGCATTGGGTTTTGAGGCGCTTTCCAGGGGTGCGCGTTCGCTTGTTGCAGTGGAAGCCAGTTCCAGGGTTGCATTATGCATAAAAAGCACTGCAGGGGATCTGTGCCGGCTGCCCGGCTGGGACCCGTCCGTTAAGGTGAAGGTTGTTAAAGCCAGGGCAGAAAAATTTGTTTCGGCAGCCCCATCCGATAAACCCGTATCTGGTTCCCCGTACTCGCTCGTTTTCATGGATCCCCCATATGCCCTGGATACTGAGGAATGCAATATCCTCCTTAAAGATATAGTTACGGGTCCTGTAGTTACAGATGATGCCGTGATCGTTGTGGAACGTTCTGCGAGGTCAGAGGCAGTGAGCGCCCCCGCCGGCTGGGAAATTACCATGTCGCGCAAGTATGGTGAAACAGCCGTTGATTATATTGGGCGTTCCTGACCCGCTCCGGGTGTTGTGCCGTATTATTTATATAGGTTTATTTCCATAACATTTATTTGATACTGCCTGCTATTTTTGTCAGTCTGGTTCCATCCGCTTTTCCTCATCCTTCCCGCTATCCCATTATTGGCTGGTGGTAAAACACGCAGATACAAAATCAAAAATGTGGAAAACCGCCGAAAGTAATTTTGTATCTGCGTGTTTTACCACCAGCGAGTGTGCAGTGCCGGCGGACGGATGCCTGGTGATGGGCAGGGCAGCAGCAAATTACCGGATAACCAGTACCTGATAGGGAAATTAAAGGGAAATTAAAAAGGTACTGCCGCCCGTCGGCGGCAGTACCCTGTAATAATAAAACGTCTCGTTACTTGTTGGCGAGAGTTGACTTCACGGCACCGCTGTATGTGCGGCCGCGGTATGATCCGCAGTTCGGGCACGCAACGTGGGCGAGTGTCGGAGCGCCGCAGTTCGGGCATGCAATAGTAGTGGTAGCCTTGGCTTTCCATGTGGAACGGCGGGTATGTGTATTCGCGCGTGAAGTCCTGTACTTTGGCAGTGCCATGGGTAATTCCTTTTCGTTCGAACAAATTTACTTAAGCGTATGTGAGTTTAGTGCGACCCCTCGAAATTGTGCTCTGGATTAAGACTCGCCGGGCCGGCTGGGGTTACCGTCTGGTCAGGATTCACCGAGGCTTTTCCTGAAGTTTTCCAGCTCTGCCCACCTCAGGTCGGTGGCCTCATGACGGTGCTCAGGGTTTTCATTAAGATCGATCCCGCATTGGGGGCATAGCCCCTTACAGTCCGGTGAGCATAACAGTTGTGGCGGGAGCGCTTCAGCGAGATTATCCCGGATAAGCGCCTCGCAGCTGAGCATTGTTGACTGCGGGTCAAGGGGGTAAACGTCCTGCTGATCCCCGCTGCCCTCGTCGGCCTCGATTTCCTCCTCGCCATGCGGGAGTTTTTGCGGCTGCCCTTCGTATGTGAAGAAAGCAGTAAAAGCAGGGGCAAGTTTTATGCTTACAGGCTTCAGGCATCGTGTGCATTCCCCGCTCAGCACGGATCCCACAGTACCGATGAAAAGCAGGCCGTCGGGAAGGCTTTCGGCTGTCCCGCTCAGATATACCGGCGACCCTTTGGGGATACCGATAACAGCATCCCCTATGCCGTCCGGTGCCGGCATAGTTTCATCAATATCCAGGGTCTGCCCGGCACGCTGCGAAAGGCTGGAAATAGATACAGACCAGGGGGTACGTTTTTCGCGGACCATATATCCTCTTAATTCCTTTTGATATCTTTTAAGTGTGATGTACGCGGTACAGTACCTCAATACCTTACATATTTCAATATCCTGTATATGGTTATGCTACTGGCGGTCGGGATAATCATCCGCGGACAGCCGCGGGATCTCCTGTTCGGCCTGTTTTTGCCGTTCATGCAGCACTTCCAGGCCGGACTGGATACTGTTATGGATCTCAGTGATCTGCTCATCCAGATCGTGCATGGACTTCTGCGCGTACCTGTTTGCTCCGGCTGTGAGCTGGTTGGCCTTATCCTGGGCATTGTCAAGTATCCCGCGGGCCTTCTGCGTGGCGATAGACACTACGTTTTCCTGGCCTGCAAGGAACTGTGCCTGTTCGTTGGCTTCGCGTATGATCCCGGCGGCCTGGCTGTGCGCATCAGAGACTATGGAGCTTGACTGTGTCTGCGCATTCTCCAGACGGCGTTCAGCTTCGCGCATCAGTGCAGAGGCACGCTCAAGCTGCACGGGGAGGTCTTTTTTCAGGTCGTGGAGCAGATCAAGGAACTCACTTTTATTGATTTTAGCCACATCAGCATTGAACACCCCTGTCTTGGCTTCTTCAATAAGCTGCTCCATATGCTCAATAATGTCATACGCGGTGGTGAACTGCTCGTCACCTATGCGGTCGTCATCATCGTCCGTCTCAGCGCTGTTATCCTCATAAGTTTCAGGTATATAATCGTGCAGTGCCTTCAGCGCAGCATCAGCGGGGCCTTCGTCCTGCCTGACATTGCTGTCCTCACCGTTATCGTTGTCATTTATAATATTTTGTTCAGGAAGCGTTGCCTGAGTTTCATCAGAGGCTTCATCCTCTGCGCTGAACTCTGCATCCTGTGAATCAGTATCGTCCATAATGGCCTTCCCTGTGAGTTATCCTTTACTGTATTTTACTTCTTTCGCATGATATCCGCGTGCAACCTGCCATGGTATCTGCCGCGGCGCCCTGTCCCCACCACATGGGGATTGTCTGAATATCTGCCGTTCGCAGGCCGGGCAGTATCAGGGGTTCTTCTGCATATCATCCCGCAGGACCCTCAACAGGGGGGCAACTACGTTATCGGGCACCATCCCCGAGATATCGCCGCCATGGCGGGCAACATCCTTGACGATAGAGCTTGAGATATGTTCCTTGATCGGATCTGCCGGCAGAAAAAGCGTCTCAACTCCGGCGAGCTTGCGGTTGACCAGGGCCATGCCGAGCTCTGCCTCATAATCGCCGTTCTGGCGCAGGCCTTTTACGATAACGCTTGCATTGACTTTGATGCAGTATTCGGTGATCAGCCCGCTGGTGCTGGAAACTACAGCATTGGTGCATCCATCAGCATAAAGGGCATCCTGTATCAGCTGCACACGCTCAGCCTCAGTGAATAAAGGTTTTTTGGCTGAATTTACGGCTACGACAACATGGATCTCATCGAAGAACTGTGCGCACCGTTCAATAACGTCCAGATGGCCGGATGTGACGGGATCAAAAGACCCTGGGCATACTGCAATAGTCATAGTCCAAGTTTACCGCATGATTTTTTTGAAAGCACAATTAAAGCACAATAATGGCGCAATAACAGGGTAGATTATATAATCTAGTCAGAACAGACATACAGTTTTTACAGCAGGGGGCTTGAAAGCATGGATGGGATGCATAACAGCAACAGCATATGGGACAGGGATATCCGCAATGAGGATACGGAGAGTATACCCGGGCTGCAGCCGCAGGAGATGCCGGACCGGTCAGCAGGGACCGCTGTCCTGGAGCGTGAAGAGACCGATGAAAAAAGCAGGCGGGGCGATGACGGCGACAATGACCGCTATGCACATTATGTATCTAAAGAACGCCTGGAACAGGCACGTATCACGGGACGGCCGGTTATAGCGCTGTGCGGTAAAGTATGGATACCTAAACGTAATCCGGAGCGGTACCCTGTCTGCCCGGAATGCAAAAAAGTCTACAGCCAGATGCGAGGCTCAGGGAGTCCGGGGTTTTAGTTTTCCCTGTACCCGCTTTCCTGCCCCCTATTTACTGCCGGCGGGCTCCCTGGCTGATAGCTGTCCCCGCTGCCCTCAGCCGCGGCCGACAGTGATGACCTGTGTCGGGATAGCAGGTTCGCCGTCGCTGAGCGACAGGGCGCTTACGGGGAGTTCCCTAAGTGCGGCCAAGTGGTATTCGCGTGCCGCGAACAGCGCCTCGCGGGTAGTAAGGCTTTCGTCGATTAAACCATGGTCCACAGCGGTTATCTGCAGATCGCGGGTATCGCCGTATTCAGCAGGAAGTGTGCAGTTCTCCAGGGACTTCTGATCGCCTGCCAGGACCACCTCCCCCTGGGCAAGCCCATACTGGTAGGAACGGACTGCGCGCTTGCGCCAGCCGTCAGTGGCCTTGCCGAAAGACTTTTTGGCAACGGGATGCATGGAGCCGTCAGTGCCTTCGCGCTCAACCAGCTTGTAAACCATATTGTTCGTCACATGCCCGGACCCTGTAACAAGGCGGGTGCCGACGCCGTATGAATCAATAGGTGCGGCAGCAAGGGCAGCAATAGCGTATTCGTCAAGGTCATTGGTGACCGTGATTTTTGTATCCGTTGCCCCCAAAGCATCCAGCTGATGGCGTGCCCGCTGGGCCAGGGAGGCCAGGTCCCCTGAATCGATACGGATCCCGCCGAGCCCGGGGCCGGCCACTTCTACCGCTGTTTTTATGGCGTCGTCAATATTATATGTGTCCGTGAGCAGCGTAGTTTTTGCCCCTAAAGCGCTGACCTGCGATGTGAAAGCGTCGCATTCGGTGTCATGCACAAGTGTGAAAGCATGCGCTGCGGTACCGATGCAGGGTATGCCGTACAGTTTGGCTGCGGCAAGGTTCGCAGTCGAGGCGAACCCGCCTACGACCGCTGCCCGGGAAGCAGCGATTGCAGCATATTCGCTGATGCGCCGTCCGCCCATATCTGCACAGGGCCGCCCGCCCGCAGCCGATGTGATGCGTGAAGCTGCCGATGCCACAGAACAGTCGTAATTGAGGATACTTAAAACCAGCGTTTCCAGAAGCACGCATTCACCGAAAGACCCTTCCACCTGGAGGATAGGGGAGTCAGCAAAAAACATTTCCCCCTCACGGTAGGCGCGGATAGTCCCCGTGAACGTAAAATTGCTGAGATAATCGACAGTTTCCGGGGAAACGATATGGTTATCGTGAAGGTATGCCAGCTCGCTGTCGTTGAGCCGGAAATTTCTGAGATAAGCAAGGATGCGCCCCAGCCCTGCCATCACGCCGTAGCGGCGCCCCGAAGGGAGATGCCTGGTGAATACTTCGAATACGCTTTGGCGCGCAGCGGTACCGTCTTTAAGCGCCGCATCGAGCATGGTGTATTCGTACATATCGGTCATCATTGCCGGTGAAATATCAGAACTGACCATAGCACTCCAATCCTTGGCGGTCCGGTAAGGCATAAGGCTTCCTGCCTTCCTTTTCCGGTACGGGTACTGAAACACCGCATGCCTGTACCTTATACCCTAAGACTGTACCTTATACCCTAAGACTAGTCTTAAGTATAGAATCTTGAGAATCCGGATACTATGGCGAAGGAGTTAGTATGACGCAGATCAAGGATTTGCTTCCTGACAGCGATGCGCTGAATGCAGTGCGCGCAGATGGCCGGGCAGTTGATGAGCTGAGGCCGGTAAAGGTCATCCGCGGATGGACACAGTCTCCGGAAGGCTCAGTACTGATTGAATGCGGGAATACCCGGGTACTGTGCACTGCGACTTTCACTCAGGGGGTACCGCGCTGGCGGCGTGACAGCGGATTGGGATGGGTCACCGCAGAATATGCGATGATCCCCCGCGCCACCCAGGACCGTACAGACCGTGAATCGGTAAAAGGCAAAGTCGGGGGCCGTACCCATGAGATCAGCCGGCTTATTGGCCGTGTCCTGCGCGGAGTTACAGACCTGAGCAAGCTTGGGGAAAACCAGATACAGATCGACTGCGACGTGCTCCAGGCTGACGGCGGTACCCGGACGGCATCGGTGACAGGTGCTTATATAGCCCTTGCCGATGCCCTGGAGTGGGCAAAAGGGAAGAAGAAGATCAAATCGGTAAAAGCAGTGCTTAAAGACCAGGTTTCGGCAGTTTCAGTGGGGATCATCAACGGCACGCCTATGCTTGACCTGCCGTATACGGAAGATTCACAGGCGATGACTGATATGAATATAGCGATGACTGGGAACGGCCAGTTTATTGAAATACAGGGGACAGCTGAGCACCGGCCCTTCAGCAGGGAGGAGCTCGGCACTTTGCTGGATCTGGCGCAGAAGGGCAACAGCGAGCTTCAGCAGCTTCAGCGCAAGGCTCTGGAAATGCCCCTGGGGGAAACCCTGGAATATACAGGCAAAACAAGCCGGCCGGCGTCCTTGGCAGAAGGCAGGTGACCTTATGGTCCGGCGTATTGTGGTTGCAACGCATAATCGCGGAAAAATACGTGAGATCGAACATATCCTGGCTGATGAAATGGGAAGTGCGGCAGCACGATTTGAGTTCATAACGTCTGAAGATGCCGGGCTTCCTGATCCGCGTGAAACGGGGATAACGTTCCAGGAGAACGCCCTTCTCAAAGCGCGCGACGCTGCGCAGCGCACAGGGCTTCCTGCAATGGCTGATGATTCAGGCCTGATCGTAGATGTTATGGGCAATGCGCCCGGCATCCTCTCCGCGCGCTGGTCAGGGACCCATGGTGATGATGCTGCCAATAATGCTCTGCTTCTTGCCCAGCTTGCGGATATCCCCGGCACCGGGCGTTCTGCCCGTTTCCGCTGCGCCTGTGCGCTGGTAGTGCCGCGCGCTGATGGCACGGGTAATGGCGGGGGGAAGGGAAGCTGTGCTGCGGAGTATACCGAATATGTAGAAACGGGTGAAATGCCAGGCCGCATTGCACGCTCTCCCCGGGGTAGCAATGGTTTTGGGTACGACCCCCTATTCATCCCTGATGACCAGAGCCGTGTTACAGATCAGCAGCGGGCGCAGAATAACGGGCAGCCCCTGACCAGTGCCCAGATGTCTCCGGAGCAGAAGGACGCTATTTCCCACCGCGGGGCAGCTATCCGTGCTATGGCCGCGCATTTTGCGGAGCTTGCATAAGGCTGGATGTGGAAAAAGAGGGTTATACCGCAATAGTAGGAATGAATATCTGTGCGCGAGAAGGGACTTGAACCCTCACGTCAAAGACACAGGAACCTAAATCCTGCGCGTCTACCAATTCCGCCACTCGCGCGTTGGACAGCTTTCCTTCACCGGCCGATAGGATACATGGTCCTGCTGCCAGGCAGCAGGCCATAAAAATGTGAAGGGGAGCCGCTTACCAGAATCGGACTGGTGACCTTCTCATTACGAGTGAGACGCTCTACCAACTGAGCTAAAGCGGCATGTGCGGAAACACAAAAAATCATTTTACTTGATACTCACGATTTGTCTATCTGTCGATGACGGGGTGTGTTATGGATTTTCGGCAAGGTATGCAATACTTGTAGAAGGCGGACTGCATGCCGCCGGACGTGTTGGGCGTTGATCCCTCCCGGAGTTGTTGTTTTCCCGGGATGTGCTGGTGTCCGCCCTGCTGGAAGACTTTTGGGAAGCTATGGAAGCTTGCTGCGCGTACAGGCTCGGATGCTGAGCAGCGCATAGGCAGCAGCGTGCATGGCCAGGACCCGGAACACAATGCAGTGTGTCCCGCTAGGAGTAAATAACGTGTCAGATAAAGACGAAAAATTGAATACAGATATAAAAGATGCGCAGGCGTCTGCCCCGGATACTGTGAAAAGCCCGGCGGCTGCCGTCCGTTCTTCTGCAGCTGGTATGCCGAAACGTACGCGCAAAAGCAGAGGGCGTGTAACGCGCAGCGCGGGTGCAGCTGGTGACAGCGCTGTGCCGGTAGTCGTCGATGCTGCTTCAGATACTGCTGCCGATCCCGTTTCTGACAGGCGGCGTGCAAAATCCGGATCCCATGCCGGCTCGGGGAAAGCCGTCAGCCGCAAGACTGCAGGTAAAGCTGCGGATACCCGTAATACCCGCAATAATGCTGCAGGGGATGCTGATACCCGCAGCGACGCCCCCAATGACAGCAGCCAGAAAAACGGAAGCACCGGGAATCATGCGCAGCCAGCTGCGCGGGATAAGCGTATACAGGCCCTTGCTGAAGAAATATTCGTTGATAAAGGTATTGCCGCGTCCCAGACCGAACCGGATGCCCATGCTCCCCGTGCAGCCGATACAGCATCCCCGGATACATCTTCCGATGACCGCGGCAGCTCGGCCAGCACCAGGTTCACCGGTAACAGCAGCGATTCCCTGTTTTCTGCACCGTTCTCACAGCAGAATACAGGGCCGGATACGGACGGGGCAGCCCTTCCTGCCGCAAAGCCTATGATGTCGCTCCTTTTCCAGGCGCCTGTGCTTCCTGCTGCCGATTCTGTCCGGCCCAGGGCCACACGCGGCGGCAGCCATGTGACGCTTGACACTATCAATGAGGCTCTGGAAGAGCAGAGCAGCAGGAAAGATAAATCGCGCGGCATCGGTCCGCAGCCTCATGGCAGCCGTAACGGGAATGACGGACGCGCCGGCAGGAACGCTGCTGCAGGCAATATCCGTATGCCCGATGCCCGCCAGGCTGCAGAGGAAGCTTTCAGCGGTGACAGCGATGCTGATGCCCTTTACGGAGGGCATCGGAGCAGCCGCCGGCTGAATGCCCAGGAGCGCCGGGCTGCAGCTGAAGTGGAACAGATCGAGGAAGACCTTGAAAATGACGAAATCACATATAACCCTATAGAAAGCGAGCTTGAAGAACTTGCCCGGGAACGCCGGTACAGCAGGCGCTACGATGACGGCGGCGATGAGGAGGAATATGATTCCCAGCCGCGGCGCCGTACCCGCAGCAGCTCCTCGCGCACCAGGAAAGGGAACCGCCGCGGAAAGGGTGAGGACAGCAGCTATCCGGATGATGAGGGGCAGTTTGGCAGCCATCCCCATAGCAGTGCTGATGACTATGAGGCAGACGATGAACCGGTTTCTACCCGCCGTCGCCGTCGCCGCCGCAGGGGTTCGGCTGACCAGCAGGAAGATGAGCGGATCCCGCGTTCACGCAAGCAGCAGTATATTGACAAGATAACTGGGATTGAAGGCTCCACGAGGCTGGAAGCCAAACGCCAGCGCCGCAGGGACAACCGCAGGGAACGTTCGCGCAGATCGCTTATTACCGAGCAGGATTTCCTGGCACGCCGCGAGAACGTTGACCGCCTGATGGTCGTCCGCCAGAAGGGGCGCCACTCACAGGTCTCTGTTATCGAAGATAACGTTCTTGTAGAGCATTATATTTCCGATATTGAGGAAGTTTCATCCGTCGGGAATATTTATCAGGGGCGCGTGCAGAATGTACTGCCCAGTATGGAAGCTGCATTCGTTGATATCGGGCAGCACCGCAATGGTGTCCTGTATGCCGGTGAGGTCAACTGGGACGCTACCCGCCTTGATGGCCAGCCCAGGCTTGTGGAGCACGCATTCAGGCCGGGCGATAATGTGCTCGTGCAGGTGACGAAAGACCCTATCGGGCATAAAGGCGCACGTCTGACAGCCCAGATCACTGTGGCAGGGCGCTACCTGGTGCTTGTCCCTGCGGGAGGCATTACCGGCGTTTCGCGCAAATTACCGGAGCGCGAACGCACACGCCTGAAAAATATCGTTGATAAAGTTGCTCCCAAAAATATGGGCGTAATTATCCGCACGGCTGCAGAAGGTGCAAGTGAAGAGGCGCTGCAGCGTGATATGCAGCATCTGGTCAGCCAGTGGGACCATGTTGAAAAAGGCCTTAAAGATTACGAGAGTTCCAAGCGCCCCCATCTTCTCCAGGGGGAGCCCGATGTCGTGATCCGCGTGATCCGGGATATTTTCAATGATGATTTCAGCAAACTGGTTGTTGAAGGCGACGATGTGTACAGCAGGATCAGGGAATATCTTGAATCTGCTGCGCCTGATATGCTTGAACGCCTTGAAAAATGGGATCCTGAAGAGCATAAGGGCAGGGATGTTTTCGATAAATGGTCTATTGATTCCCAGCTGCGCAAGGGGATGGAACGTAAGGTATATCTCCCGTCGGGCGGTTCGCTGATCGTTGACCGCACTGAAGCCATGACGACTATTGATGTTAATACAGGCCGTTTTATTGGGCGCGGGCAGTCGCTTGAAGAGACGGTTACCAAGTGCAATCTGGAAGCTGCCGAGGAGATCGTGCGCCAGCTGCGTCTGCGCGATATCGGCGGTATGATCATGATCGATTTTGTTGATATGGTCATGCCGCAGAACCGCGACCTTGTCCTGCGCAGGCTTGTGGAATGCCTGTCCCGTGACCGTACCAAGCATCAGGTTGCTGAGGTGACTTCCCTCGGGCTGGTCCAGATGACCCGGAAACGTGTGGGGCAGGGGCTTGTGGAGGCCTTCTCCGAAGAGTGTCCGACATGCGGCGGGCGCGGGTTTATCCTTCATGATGAGCCTACAGTTTCTGCAGATTATGATGACCCGTATGCGCTTAAAGGCGGGGATCCTTTCGTCCATACGAATAAGCACGGGTATGGGCGAAGCCATCATGACGACACTGATTCCAACGCACCCAAGGGCTCTACTCCGCAGGTGAAGGCAACGCTTGCGCGTATCGCTGCCGCTGCGGCTGAGGCTGCCGAATCGGATAAAACAGCTTCCGGCAGGACGGATGCGGATAAGGCGCGTACGGATGGGGCTGAAGCGGGCACTGCAGATATAGGTACATCATCAGCTGCGGGTACGGCAGACGCTGATACAGCGGATGCCAATACAGCAGATACGGGTATGGTCCCTGCCGAAACTGTTTCTGCAGGATCTGGTTCTGCAGGATCTGACGACGGCGGAACGGACACGACCGAGGCCAATTAGTCCAGTACGCCTCCTATGTTAGGAGTTCGCATGCATTTTGGGCGCGTTATAATGCAGCAGATTTGACGCGAGGCCAATATGCATATAGAGTAGATAGCTGGTGTCTTCAGGTGCAGCAGAGTTTCCGTGCTTCTGCAGTGCCTGCTGAGCAGCAGGAAAATAGCTTAAAACAGGCAAGGTAGAATTATGTACGCGATTGTAAAAGCTGGCGGCCACCAGGAAAAGGTTGAGGTTGGAGACAAGTTTATTGTCAATCGCCTTGACGCCAAGAAAGGCGATTCCGTAGAGTTCCCCGTCGCTCTTATAGTTGACGGTTCTAAGGTCACCGTGGCTGCCAAGGATCTGGCCAAGGTTTCAGTCAAAGCTGAAGTGGTTGATGATGAGGCTAAAGGCAAGAAGATCCACATCCAGAAGTTTAAGAATAAGACCGGCGTTGCACGCCGCAAGGGTCATCGTCAGAAGCTTACGGTCCTGAAAGTTACTGAGATCGCTTAGTGCGCTCAGGGGAAATACGGGTTGTAAGGATACGAAAGGAAATTAAATGGCACACAAGAAAGGTGCTTCAAGCTCTCGTAACGGTCGCGATTCAGGCCCACAGTACCTGGGTGTGAAGAAGTTCGGCGGCGAAACAGTTGTAGCGGGTAATATTATCGTCCGCCAGCGCGGAAGCAAATTCCATCCGGGGCATGGCGTAGGTATGGGTAAGGACCATACCCTGTTTGCGCTGCAGGACGGCACTGTACAGTTCGGTGTACGCCGTGACCGCAAAATCGTTGACGTTGTTGCACAGTAGTACTGCCGGAAGGTACTGGTAATAGTACTGCCGGATAATATTTCTGTGTTTTTGATAAGGCCGCGTTTTGACGCGGCTTTATTTATAAGCTGGTATTATTGTGATCCTGCAGAGGCGATCTTTCAGAGGTGATCCTTCAGGCTGGTTATGGGTCTGTCGGATAATAAGTACGGGCATCCCGGGCCGATAGCCGGAAATAGCTGAAAATAGTCAGAAATAGTCGGATACATACAGGTAATGATATGAGTGATTTCGTTGATAGGGTAACTGTCCATGTCAAAGGCGGTGACGGAGGGAACGGCGCCGCGTCTATAAGGCGTGAAAAATATAAGCCGCTTGCCGGCCCGAACGGCGGCGATGGCGGCAACGGCGGTTCTGTGATCGTTGTAGCAGACCCTAATGTTACATCACTCCTTGATTACAGGTTTGCCCCCCACCGCACGGCAGGGAACGGCACGATGGGTAAGGGGGACGACAAGGACGGTTCCCTGGGGGCCGATCTGGTTTTGCCTGTGCCTCCGGGGACTGTCGTCTTTGGTGCCGCCGCACATAAAAAAGAAGGGCTGCTGGCAGACCTGCGGAATGCGGGAGACAGGATCGTGGTCGCCCGCGGCGGCGCCGGCGGTTTAGGAAACCGCTCCCTTGCCAGCCGTGCCCGGCGTGCTCCCGGCTTTGCCCTGCTTGGTGAACCGGGAGAGGAACGGGACATTGTTTTCGAGCTTAAATCCATAGCTGATGTGGCTCTGGTGGGCTATCCGAGTGCCGGGAAATCAAGCCTTATCGCTGCTGTGAGCGCAGCGAAACCCAAGATCGCCGACTATCCGTTTACTACCCTTACCCCCAATCTGGGTGTGGTCAAAGCGGAAGATAAAGTTTTCACTGTGGCTGATGTCCCCGGCCTCATCCCCGGCGCGGCGCAGGGCAAAGGCCTCGGGCTGGAATTCCTCCGCCATATTGAGCGCACTGAGGTCATTGCGCATGTTATCGACTGTGCAACGCTTGATCCTGGCCGTGATCCTGTCTCTGACTATGAAACATTGGAAAATGAGCTGAAACAGTATGAAGACCAGCTCCAGCTGCCGCTTGGGGCCATCCCGATACGGGACCGCCCGCGTGTTATCATCCTTAACAAGATTGATGTGGCAGAAGCCCGTGAACTTGCAGAATTTGTAAAGCCTGATTTTGAGAAAATGGGGCTTAAAGTCATCATGGTTTCTACAGTAAGCCATGAGGGGCTGCGGGAGCTGACTTTCACCCTGGCTGAACTTTCTGAAAAAGTCCGCCGTACTATACGTGAGCGTGAAGCCCGGGATGGCTCCGGCGGGGAAGAGCGCGTTGTCCTCCGGCCTCTGGAGAACAGGTCCCGCCGCCGTCGGACGGGCGCCGGGACCGTTGGCGTTGATTTCAGCATCACGCGGCATGAAGATGCTGACGGGAATTCCTGGTTTGCAGTGACGGGTGAAAAACCTGAGCGGTGGGTCCTCCAGACGAATTTTGATAATGAGGAGGCTGTAGGCTATCTTGCTGACCGGCTGGCGAAACTCGGCGTGGAAGACGCCCTGAAAGCCCAGGGTGCCCATATCGGTGATGAAGTGTATATCGGTACCGGCGATAATGCGGTAGGATTCGACTGGGACCCGACGATTGCTGCCGGAGCTGAGATGCTTGACAACAGCCCCCAGTCGCAGCGCGGGCATGATGCCCGGCTGGATGCTCTGGAGGAATCAAGGAGCCAGCGCAGGACCAATGCCCAGCGCCGCCGCGAGTACCACGAGTGGATGGATGCTAAGGCGGCTGTCCGCGCGGCCATGGAAAAAGAACGCACAGCAGGGCATTGGGCTGATCCGTCGAAGGCCGATGACCCCCATGATGAGCATGGATTGGAAAATTATGAAGCTTAGCAGCCGTATCCGTAATATCGGGGCAAGTGTCACCCTGGAAATTGACAGCAAGGCTAAACAGATGCGGTCTCAAGGCATCAGAGTTATCAGTTTCGGTACAGGCGAACCGGATTTCCCGACGCCGCAGTACATTGCTGAGGCTGCTTCACGGGCAGCGCTGGATCCGCAGAACCATAAATACACTGCAACACAGGGCCTTCCTGAGCTCCGTGAGGCAATCGCCCGCAAGACTTTAAGGGATTCCGGATACCCTGCCGATCCTGCTGATATCGTGGTCACTAATGGCGGTAAGCAGGCAGTATATGAGGCAATACAGATAGTTGCCGATCCGGGGGATGAGGTGATTATCCCTTCCCCCTACTGGGTGAGCTACACTGAAGCAGTAAAGCTTGCCGGGGGCGTCCCTGTGTGCGTACCGGCTGCTGCAGACACTAATTTTGAGCCGGCTGTTGAACAGCTGGAGCGGGTCCGGACGCCTGCAACGAAGGCGGTCATTGTCAATTCGCCGAATAACCCTACAGGATCCGTATGGTCGGAACAGGTTTTGCGGGATATTGCCCGGTGGGCGCTTGAGAACAGGATATGGGTCCTGTCTGATGAGATCTATGAGCATCTTGTGTATGACGGTGCTGAAGCTCCGCATATCGGTGCACTGGAGCCCGATATCCGCAGGCAGCTTATTGTGGTGAACGGCGTTGCAAAAACGTATGCAATGACGGGATGGCGCGTAGGATGGCTTATTGCACCGCCTGATGCAGCGGCGGCGGCAGCCAGGCTTCAGGGCCATATGACATCGAATGTCAATAATGTTGTACAGCGGGCTGCAATCGAGGCAGTCTCGGGGGATCTGTCGGCGGTGGCGGGGATGCGTGCCGCCTTTGATGTGCGCCGGCACGCCATTGTTGCTGCGCTCAACAGGATCCCGGGCATTTCCTGCAGCCTTCCCCAGGGGGCTTTCTATGTATTCGCCGATATCCGCGGGCTTCTTGGCCGGCCGCTTGGCAGCCGTAAAAAAGTGTATACGGATTCTGTCCAGCTGGCGTCTGATCTGCTTGATGACATCCATATTGCTGTGATCCCGGGTGAAGGGTTTGGCATGCCCGGGTATATCAGGTTTTCCTATGCTTTGTCTGATGATGACCTTGCTGAGGGGATGCTCCGGCTGGAAAAGTGGGTAATGCTGTAGGCCTGCGGTCTTGAGTGCCTCGGGCCGGGTGGGGCAGCCAGAGTGCGGCGGGGATCAAGGGTATCTCATCTGTTCAAGTGCCTTGTCCGTAATTACAGCAGTGAAGCTATGCTTTCTATGCCGGACACACGGCGAGGCCTTTAGTGGACGAAATCCAAGCTCCACGGTAGACTTAGGGTTTGGCTGTTTTTGGATATTGCTGAGCATACGGCGGATACGCCTGCTGAGGCGGTAAATCGAGAGCAATCGGTACAATAGACACCATAGGGGAGTGGCGCAATTGGTAGCGCAACGGTCTCCAAAACCGTAGGTTGTGGGTTCGAGTCCCGCTTCCCCTGCTGGAAGCCATCATCGCGCCTGCGGTGGTGGCAGATTATTAAGGACACCAGGCAAAAGGTAAGGATGATATGGCAGTATCTGATCATAGGCTTGCAAAGGATAAAAAGCCCAATATCTTTATGCGCATTGGCCTGTTCATCCGTCAGGTTTTTGATGAGATGCGCAAGGTTGTGGCGCCGTCAGGCTTTGAGCTTTTGAAATGGTCGTTCGCAGTGTTCGTCTTTGTGTTCCTGCTTATGCTCTTTACCACAGGGATTGATTTCGGCTTTGGGAGGCTTATGTTTACCCTGTTCGGCTGAACAGGCCATATCTGGCAGGAAAGCAAATAAAGGTTTTAACGGCAAACGTTAGTGAAGGATAGTATGGCAGACAATACCGATAATCTTTTTGACGATGGAAGCAGCCACGTCCCGGCGGCAGACAGCAGCAGTGATACCCTGCAGGCTGCTGAAGCAGAAGAGGCTGCTAAGGCTGCAGAGGCTGATGGAACTATTCCGGCTGAGGCACAGGAGGATCATGATGCCTCCCGTGAGGCTGCGGATAAGGAATCATCGGCTGGCGCAGAAGAGGGATCTGAGGTATCTGCCGATCCGGAACAATCGGATCAGGGCAGCAGCGGGGATACCGATGCGGCCCAAGCCGGCGCTGAGGGTGCCGCACCTGATAATACCGAGGAAGGCGCGGATACGTCAGATGCCGGTGACAAGGCTGTCGATGAGTTCAAGAAGTCACTGCGTACCCTTGACGGCAAATGGTATGTCCTTCACACATATTCCGGTTATGAGAAGCGTGTGAAAGCGAATATTGAATCCCGTGTGCAGAATTTCGGCCTTGAAGATACCGTTTTCCAGGTCGAGATACCGATGGAAGAGGTGGAGAAGCATACGGAAAAAGGTAAGAAAGTCGTTTCGCGCGTCCGCATCCCCGGCTATGTGCTTATCCGTATGTGGCCTGATGACGATGCCCGCCGTATAATCCGCGAAACTGAAGGTGTAACGGGTTTTGTGGGATCTAACCGCGAGGCCGTGCCGCTGAGCCGTCAGGAAGTTGTTGATATGATGGCCCCGATGATCCGTTCGGAGGCCCTTAAGGCTTCTGGCGACAAGCCTAAGGCTGCGCGCCAGCGCAAGGTTGAAGTAGTCTTCAGCATGGGCGAATCCGTCACCGTGACTGACGGGCCGTTCGCGACTATGACAGGTGTCGTTTCAGAACTTCAGCCGGCCGCACAGAAGCTTACCGTACTTGTCAATATCTTTGGACGCGATACACCTGTAGAGCTCGGTTTTGACCAGGTGGAGAAAATCTCCTAAAGCCTTTAGTCCCCAGATACTGGCATAATAAGAAAGCTTGTTTTGCCTTACTGCCCGTAAGGAAACCCTTTTGCGGCAGAAGGCGGATCAGGGATGCGGGAGATGCAGGCAGACGTCCTGTATCGGTCGTACCGCGAATAGAAAGAAGAACCAGATAATGGCTCCAAAGAAAAAAGTCTCAGCTATTGTTAAGCTGCAGATTCCGGCAGGGAAAGCGAATCCTGCACCGCCAGTTGGCCCTGCATTGAGCGGCCATGGTGTTAATATCATGGATTTCACCAAGGCATATAACGATGCCACAAAGGATCAGATAGGGCAGATTATCCCTGTAGAAATCACTGTTTATGAGGACCGTTCCTTCACTTTCGTGCTGAAGACCCCTCCGGCAGCTGAACTTCTTCGCAAAGCAGCAGGTGTGCCAAAGGGTGCAGGGAACCCGTTGACCACCAAGGTTGGTTCTGTAACTCATGCCCAGGTGCGTGAGATCGCTGAAACAAAGATGCCTGATCTTTCTGCACGCGATATTGACGCGGCCGTAAAGATCATTGAAGGTACCGCCCGTTCCATGGGTCTGACTGTAACCGACTAATAAACCAACTGTAAGCAGGCGGGCGTGAGTGCCCTGGCTGCGACTGCTAAGGAGAAAGCAGATGACAAAACGTTCCAAGAAATACCGCGAAGCCGAAGAAATGGTTGATCGCGCTAATTTATATACTGATGAGCAGGCTGTTGCACTGCTCAAAGGCATGCCGAAACGCGGTTTCGACGAGACTGTTGAAGCTACATATGTGCTGAATGTCGATCCCCGTAAGGCCGACCAGCTTATCCGCGGAACCGTCAACCTTCCTCATGGGACTGGTAAAACAGCCCGCGTCCTCGTGTTTGCCCGCGGCCCGCAGGCAACGGCAGCGACTGAAGCCGGCGCGGATGAGGTCGGCGACGATGAACTTATCGAGAAAGTATCCAAAGGCTACACCGATTTTGATGCCGTTGTTGCAACACCTGACATGATGGGCAAGGTTGGGCGTCTCGGGCGTGTGCTTGGGCCCCGCGGCCTTATGCCGAACCCGAAGACCGGCACGGTCACCATGGATGTTGCTAAGGCTGTTGCCGATATCAAGGGCGGCAAGATCGAATTCCGCGTTGATAAAGACGGTAACCTCAGTTTCATTATCGGCAAGCTTTCATTCGGAGAGCAGGATCTGGTGGAGAATTTCCGCTCTGTTGCTGATGAGATCCGCCGCTTGAAGCCTGCTACCGTGAAAGGGCGCTACATCGAGAAAGTTACCATGACTTCCACGATGAATCCCGGCGTACCGCTGGATATAGCCCCTCTGTCATAGGGTGTGAAAATAAATGATAGTTAAGGGGCGGGAAATAATCCCGCCCCTTAACTATTTCCCTTATTCTTTCTTATTTCCTCTGTTTTCATATTATTCTTATTCTTCTTTTTTCTTTTTACCCTTTCGCACTCGCCCTCCTCACCTGCGTTCTCCTTCTTCCTTCCCCCTCATCTCATCTTCATCCTTATTCCTCTTCATCCTCGCTCCGGTCGTCATCCCGCTTCACCTTCTAATCTCACTCTGCCCTTCCTTACACCCTGCCTTTCCTTACTCTCCGATTTCATCTCACTTCTTTACTTTCCGACCTTTTATCCACATACGTATGTAGCCCCACTTCCGACCTCACTCCATCTCTCCCTACCTTCTGACCTCCATACCCTCCTGCCTTCCGATCGTACTCCACCATCTCCTTACTCTCCAATCTCACCCCCATCCCCTCACCCAACTCGAAGATACGGATCCTCCTCCGACGGCCTCCTCCCACATCCGTACAGCTGAAACTATAACGGGGAGAAGGCAGATAGCCTGTTATGTATCCGTCATTGTGCAGAAGGACTGTGTCTGCATCTTTGAGTTGGGTGAGTGCAGCATACCGTATGCGGCTACAATGGAAGATGGTCCGTTGTTTGAATCGCATCAGGGTCGGTAAGAAGACTGGCTTTAGGGAATTATGGAGCAGCGTGATGAGGAATCGTCGTTTTAAGGTGACTGATGTTGCAGCGCCGGATAAGGATAATCCGCCGCTGAGGAGGAATACGCAGCCTAGCATGGGTGCGCGCACAGGCAGCGGCTCTGAGGATGCTCGGTTGGGTACCGGTGGTGTACGCGGGGGCGGATCATCGCATAAGCGCGCATGGGCAATGTTCATTCTTCTTGTCGCCTTGGCCGTGTTAACGGGCATCGCTATCGCTTTGATACTACCCAAAATCAGCTCCAGCGTGGCGTCATCAACGGGCGCGAACAACCCGACAGGGGAAGCTGCTAATATCCTGCAAACGCTGGCTGTGCGCGAAGACTCGAGATCGGCAGGAGGCTATAACCGCGGGCTTTTTGGTTTCCGCCAAACTGATGATGACGGTAACGGCTGCGATATCAGGGAAGATGTGCTGGCGCGCGATCTCAAGGACATCAAATATAAATATGCCGGGAGCTGCAAAGTGTCAAGCGGAGTTTTGAATGATCCATATACGGGGACGGTTATATATTTCCGCAGAGGCACAAAAACAAGTGCTGCCGTGCAGATCGATCATGTAGTTGCGCTGCATAATGCATGGGATTCAGGCGCAAGCCAGTGGCCGTCAGCGAAAAAGTATAAGTTTGCCAATGATCCATATAACCTGCTTGCGGTGGAAGGGCAGGCAAACCAGGAGAAAGGCGATGCCTCTGCGGATGCGTGGCTCCCAACGAATAAGGGGTTCAGATGTGAGTATGTAGCGCGTCAGATCGGCGTAAAAGCCAAGTATTCACTTACAGTCACGCAGGCGGAAAAGGATGTTATGATGGGCACATTGCGGTCATGTCCGGCTCAAAAATTACCGTGAAATAGAACATCAGCCTGCGACAGTTTTCCTCTATGTCGTCTCCCAGTCTTGGCGAAACCATATTACACATCTCATTATGCGGACGGATGCGCTGTATATGCAGGAAAATACGCTGATACATCCTCCATATGTATTATCCTCAGAGATGTTCCCACTTGATGGTCGTATTGGCTTTTGGTTTATATGGTTGATCCGCCAGGAATGCACAAATATAGATCAGTTAGTATGGCCTCATTTTGGATCATGGAATTGTGTGCGGGTGCCGACGGACATTGAGTACTGAGAGTTATGCGCATAAATCTAAATCTATAAATGAAAATCTCATAATCAAAGTAATGAGAAAACAGATCGTCAAGGAGAGCGGTGGCACTTCTGGTAAACCAAACCAGTCCCACTACTAGCAGCTGCCTGTGGAGCTGCCCCAGGGTATGGCGGGGAGGATCCGGAGCCCACATACACTATAACTCCGTACGCGAAGGAATCTAATGGAGCGACTATTCAAGCTCAGGGAGAACGGTACAAAAGTCTCCACTGAAGTTATTGCAGGATTAACAACATTTTTTGCGATGGCATATATTATCGCAGTTAACCCTAACGTGCTCACCGCAGCAGGGATGCCATGGGGCGCAGTGTTTCTGGCAACGATCATCGCAGCGATCATCGGCACACTGGTTATGGGCCTTTTTGCCAATGTTCCGTATGCTTTGGCGCCCGGCGTAGGGCTGAATGCGTTCTTTACGTTCACCGTGGTCAAAGGGCTTAATTTTACGTGGCAGGAAGCCATGGCGATGGTGTTCGTCTGCGGGATCATCAATGTGCTGATCACAGTAACGAAATTGCGGAAAATGATAATCCGCTCTATCCCGCCAATGCTCCAGCATGCGATTAGCGGCGGAATCGGTATTTTTATTGCTTACGTAGGACTTGTTGACATTGGGATAATCCATTTTACGCCTGATAATTCTGCGCGGTCCGGCGCAAATATCAGCCTTGCAACCTTGAATTCTCCAACCTTGATCCTCTTCCTTATCGGACTGTTTATTGCTGTCGTCCTTACCGTACTGAAATTCCCCGGTAAATGGGGCGTCCTCAATAAAGGCTCGTTCATTATCGCCATGCTGGCCACAACTGTGATCGGCATCCCTATGGGAATCACCACTATGTCGCACAGCGTGAACCTGGGGGAAGCATTCGGGCAGCTGCCACAGACATTCCTTGCGATATTTACACCTCAGGGGTTCCCGGCCCTGTTCAGCAACCCCGCGAAGATACCCCTGGTCCTGGTGACGATTTTCGCGTTCTCTCTGTCAGATACTTTCGATACGATCGGGACTTTCATCGGGACAGGCCGCCGGTCGGGGATCTTCTCGCAGGCAGATGAAGAGGCGATGGAAAACGGCAAGGGTTTCAGCTCCAAGATGGACAAAGCCCTGTTCGCTGATTCCACAGCCACATCAATCGGCGCACTGATCGGCACATCTAACACAACCACGTATATCGAGTCTGCAGCAGGCATTGCTGCCGGAGGCCGTACAGGGCTGACCTCTATTGTGGTCGCCGTCTGTTTCCTCCTCAGCGCAGTACTCTCACCGTTCGTTTCTGCGATCCCGAGTGCTGCTACAGCGCCTATCCTGGTAATCGTAGGATGCATGATGATGAGCGCTTTCGGCGAAATCGAGTGGAGCGATATCAGCGTTGCGGTCCCTGCGTTCTTCACGTCTATTTTTATGGCGTTTTCTTATTCGATCTCATACGGTATTGCCGCCGGGTTCATTACATATTGTATTACCAAGGTCTGCAGGAAAGAGGCTAAAGACGTACACCCGATCATATGGGGTGTGGCGATCCTGTTCATTGCAGATCTTGCGCTGCAGGCCGTATTCTAAGTTCCCCGCGCCATAAGACGTGTAAGAAAAATGTGAGAGGGGAGAGAGGAGAACGGTGAGGCATGGTATATGATATATACCTATACCGCTGCGGCGGCTGATATCTTATATATTATGTTGTATGGGTTTGTGCGGGTGCATCAGATGTGGATAGAGTACCTTCATAGATCCCTCAGAGAGGTGATTTTGGGCTTGAGGCTGAGATCGGGGATGGAATCTCTGTATAGGTTTGTGTTTACGAGAGACGTGTACCGGGTCAAGGTATGCCTTATTATCGCCGTTATATCGGGGTATATCCGGGGCAGCTCTAGTTAAAACCGTACCTGTATCTCTTTTCTCTCTCTTTATCTCGCTCTCTCTTCCTCTCTCTCGCTCTCTCTTTTTTCCCTCGAAAAAGAAACGATCCACTTGTCTCTTCTTTCTTTTTCCCGCACAAACAGCATACTTACCCGCGTATTTACCTCTGTACTTATCTGCGCACACAGCCATCCCTCAGCCTCGCCTCCCCACTCACCTCGCCTCCAACTCACCTTTCCTCCAACTCACCTAAAACGTATTTACAATACCGGAATCATTGAATATCCGCCCGTCATCAAAATGTATCTTCGAGTTGGGTGAGACGGATCCAGCGCAGGAGAAATTATCTTGACCTCACTGAACTGTACAGGCCGAAATTGTGGAGTATGGATCATAAGACACAAAGCGTAAATCATAAACTACAATGCATAAGATATAAGGCATGAACTATAAACCATAAGTTATTAAGTCATATATCCCAGATCATAAACCATAAATAATGTCAACAATAAGATCATGCGTTTTATCCACATTCGACCACATTTACCAAGGATTCTGACTTCAGCGCCGGAAATACTTTAGACTGATAAAGCGAAAACTGTAAAAGAAGATCATAAATGGGGAAGTAGCCACCTAGCGGTAACGGAGGTATAGGCAGAATGGTGGAAATGGTGAGCCCGCCATGCCTGATGCTTTTCCGGCAGCCTGGCAAGTTCGAGATTATGAGGTACGCTGCCTGGGAACGGCAGCAGGAAGCGCTGCAGGTTTGTTCCGGTATGCAGATGAGAACGAAACATTGTATAGTGGCTAGCCACTATACGGCAGCTGCTCTTCTCGGCGTACCCGTGCCTAAAAGGAAGCCAGGCCGGTCGTTTCTAGTTGTGCGGCATAAAAAGGACCGGATAAGGCTAAAGAATGTCAGCTGCCGCTATTGGAAAAATCTGGATATTCCAGGCGCCCTCATTGATATGGGAGATTTTCAGTGTGTGTCTCCGGAAGCCCTTTTTGTCCAGATGTCAATGGAACTTTCGCTGGAACAGCTAATCATTTTTGGCGATTCACTGATATGCAGAGATCGCCGGCTCAGGCTGACAACTATACGGAACATCAGGCACTTTATTATGCTGTGTGATCGTTGCCGCGGGATACGGAAATGTATAAAAGCGCTGTTCCGGATGTGTGAGGGCACTGATTCGCCTCAGGAGACGAGGCTCAGGCTTGATCTTATCCGTTATGGTCTGCCGAATCCACGTGTGAATCATCTATTAAATAATAATTATATTGATTTGAGCTATCCAGAGTCAAAGATCGGTATCGAATACGATGGCCTGCATCATTTGGGGCAGATAAGTAAGGATCATGAGCGGGCCAATGGGATACAGGCTGAAGGATGGCATATTCTTACAGTCGATAAATATATTACAAGGAATTGGGCAAGCTTTATTAAATTTATAATTAACCTCTATGACCTTTTACGTATGAGAAATACCTCAAAAATATCTTTATTGAGGATTCCGCTTTCAGTACCCCAGATATGTGATCGCCGGCGGAGGCTGTGATTATTGAATAACCTGATTTTGTACGATCCGCTATGAGGCTGTATTATCCTGGTGCAGCCCGTACAAATGGATTCCTGCATCTTTCATAATGGTGGGTATTCCGTTGGGCAACAACCAAGATGCTAGGATATTTATAAAATCCGCTTAAGGCAATTAATTTGCTGCTCCTGTAGTTTTTAGTAACGCCTCACTGGTGCAGCTATATATGTATGATATCTTTATGATGCCGGCAGAGGTAAATGGCTACCGTAAAGATTTGTGATCGCTGATTATTTTTCGCAGCATATCTATCTTTTTCTTCGACTTTCCTTCGACCCCCCTATTCCTTTTACCCTCCCACTCAATATTTTGAGGAATTCCCTGAGGTACCCTCCTCATCGGCTCACCCATCGAGGAATTGTATTTCATGATTTATTGAGAATTATGAGGAGAGTATTTTACATCTGCGCGTTAGGTGAGGGGGGCAGGGGTAGAGAAGTGGAGGACAGGGGGAGGGAGAGCGAGATAGGGGAGTTAGAGAAGAAAGCAGGATGTAAGAGATAAAATGAGATAAAAAAGGTAGGCAACCACAAAATGGCTGCCTACCTTATGTCCGTTTTCATAAAAGGGGTGTACAGACCAGTGCGGTCAGAACACGCTATGTGGTGTATTTAGTACCATCCGGTTTTACGCGAATGTGCCCAAGCGCCGCAAGGTGTTGAGTATCGGCCGGCAATATAATTGAGACCCCAGTTAATCTGTACTGTAGCATCGGTCTGCCAGCCTGCGCCCATCTTAGAACCCGGCAACGCTTGCGGAATCCCATAAGCACCCGAGGGGTTGGCGGCGTTTGAGCGCCAGCCGGATTCCTTCTGCCAGAGCTGCACCAGGCAGGTAAATTCGCTTTCGCTCCAACCACGTGCAAGCACTCTTGAGTGAGCATAAGACTGTGCATCGCCTACCGGCATTGTTGTCCCATAGCTCGCTGAAGAAGAGGAGGAAGAAGACGCTGATTTACGTTCAGAAGTAGACGCTGCCCTCTTCGTCCCTACAAGGATGACCTTGTTAATTGGCGCATTCTTCACATATTCCGTGATAGTGTTAGTGGCCAAAGTCTCGGTGCCATTCTTAGTCACCAGATTGGTGATTTCCATGGTACCTTCCTTACCTTCGGTCTCAACTTTAGTGCTGCCGGATGGAAGGGAATCATCATTCTTCCGGATCACATTGAAGGGGATAGACTGCTCAAGGGTCTGGATCTCTGAATTGGTACTCGTAATTTTAATAACGGTAGATTCATTGACCTGATCGTCAAGGGAGGGAGAAACCGTGTCGTCATTTGTCAGAGTGATATTCCCGGCCTGCAGGACAGACTTCACTGTAGTAAATCCGCTTCCAGCGACCATACGGAGCTTTCCGTTGATCTCAACCCGCACGTACGTAGTGTTCCTGTCTGCCCCGCCGCGATGCTCTTCAAGGGCTTCGCGGATTGTGCTTCGTGATACGTCCTGAGAACCGTCTTTCAGATCGCTTACTGAGTATTCGGTGATACGCGATGCACGCGATCCCGAATTCCGCCACGCAGCTATTGCCCCGCCAGTAGCAATCAGAACGACTGCAATCGCAGCAGCTGCTGCGCCTATCCACTGCTTTCGCGTGAAACGGCTAAAAATCGATCCTTTGCGCTCTATGTGACGTCCAGCCATAAAACTCCTTAATGCCATCCATCTGATAGCAACGACTTCACATTTTAGCAAGTGTCATAAACATCATTGGAAATATTTGCCTATTGCAGTATCCGCGTATCCAGCCAGTATGGTCCCGCTGTTTTATAACAGAATACTTCGCAGCAGGCGATAGATAAGAGGATGCCAGGGAATCCGATATCAGTTGCCCATATACTTATTCGCCTGCACAAGAGGCATGCATGGGGTGAAGCGCAGCTCGGGAGCCAGCGAAGGTTGCCTTACGCCTGCTGGGCTGGTTCCGCCTTGCTTACATCCAGATCTTTCGCCTTCTGTATCAATTCATCCAGATCGGACTTCCTTAACGCGCCGGCCTCTTTATAGATCGTTTTGCCGTTCTTGATGATCGCCAGAGTTGGGACGGCCTGTATCTCAGCATTTGCAGCCAAATCCTGATTCTGGTCAATATCTATCTTGCCGAAATATACATCAGCATTCTCATCGCTGGCCTGCTCGTAAATAGGGCCGAAAGCCTTGCAGGGGCCGCACCAGGTAGCCCAGAAGTCGATAAATACAAGATCGTTATTTTTGATAGTCTCGTTAAGATTCGTAGAGGTTATTTCATGCGTTGCCATTTGGCGCCTTTCTGTTCCTTAATGTTTATGGTTACGATTCAATGTTCTCAACTGTGGAGGCAGCCTTTATATTCCCCGCGGATTCGCTCCGGGCGATGAGAGGGCATTGGATTTGGGGAAGAGCGGGTCTGAGGCGGGGCGATAAGCCATGCCAGGCTGGAAGATGCGCGGCGGCGGTCAGATGGGAATCAGGCAGAGATGTTAGCGGGTACGTAGGGTGGGCAGGGGCAGCAGGAGGAGATAGGAAGGGAAACAGGAGGGTGTTAATGACCCGAGTGGGTGGGGACCGCCTCACCCAACTCGAAGATACATTTTGGTGATGGTTGGATATTCAATGATCCCGGTATCGTAAATACGTTTTAGGTGAGTTGGAGGAAAGGTGGGTTGAAGAAGAGGTGGGTTGAAGAAGAGGTGAGTTGAAGAAGAGGTGAGTTGGAGGCGAGATAAGTTGGGGGAGGAATAAGTCGGAGGAGAGATGAGCGGGGAGGGGTGAATTGAAAAGAGGACCGATAACGGTGTGCAGGTAGTAGATGAAAGAGGTGAGTAGGGAGGCGCGAGTTGAAGAGAGGGGCGAATGGGGAGGGGTAAGTAGAAGGGG
>PPYE01319603.1_pt1 | contig 141673 bp, 159 predicted proteins | sample 1559881 | NCBI WGS metagenome assembly PPYE01 (sample SAMN08240022, study PRJNA423297) | Human gut metagenome, whole genome shotgun sequencing project.
GTAAGCATGGTATTCATTACCTCTTTGGCTTTGCTTACCATGTTTGCGCCCCATGTGGCTACTTTCGTAACTGCCCCTATGATGCTATTCCATATTTTCTGCGGCAGCTCCTTAACAATGGTAATAACCTTTGTTACAAATTCCGTAATCACGTTGCCGCCTTTTGCCTGCATACGTGCGCCCCACTCGGCTATTTTGTTTATACCGTCTGCTATTGCTCCTGCAATCTGTCCCGGCAGCTCTGCCAGTTTTCCTATAATGGTACTTACTAACTTTGCTGCTGCATCTGCAATTTTCGGCAGTCCCTCAATCAGTCCCGTTACAACAGCTACAATAATCTGTGGCATTGCTTCAATCAAAAGCGGGATTGCGTTAATAATTCCGTCTACCAGCGCTACCACAATCTCTGCGGCATTTTCCAAAATAAGCGGGATACCCTCAACCAGCGCATTTATGATAGCTGTTATAATCTGCGGCAATCGCTCGATAATCACGGGCAGCGCTGCTATAATACCGTCTGCAAGCCCGGTTACAAGCTGTATCGCTGCATCAATCAGCATAGGCACATTGTTTACCAGAGTTTCCACGATTGTAAGCACTGCATCTATTACGCTCGGTATCAGCTCCGGCAATGCCTGCCCCAGCCCCTCTGCCAGTCCTGCAATAATCTGTACCGCTCCCTCTGCTATATCTGGTATCAGTTCTACAATACCGTCAATCAGCGTTGTTACGATTTCTACGGCGCTCTCCGTCAGAGTAGGGATAGCCGTTATAATGCCGTCCACGAAAGACGCTATCATATCTACACCAGACTGTACGATTGTAGGCGCACTGTTTACGATTCCGTCTGCAAGTCCGGTTACAAGTTCCACGGCAAATGTGGTAATCTGCGGCAGCATATCAGAAAGCCCACTTACCATATTTGCTAAAGCGTCCCCAAAACTCTGCGCCATTTTTCCCATATCCCCGCCTGCTGCGGCTGCACCCTGCTGCAATTCATTTGCAAACTGGCTGAAAATCGGTAATGCCTGCTCTCCGATAGGCATAATAAAGCTGGTCTGCAATATCCTGCCTGCCCCCTGCATAGCCTCGCCGAATGTGTCATACTTAACGGCGTTAATCTGCCCCATTGCGTCCGTGGTCTTGCTTATCTGTCCCTCAACGTCCATAAGGGAAGTACACGCATCTGCTCCCATATCTTCCCACATAGTACCCATAAGCCCTACGCCTGCGGTATACTGTAGGCTTTCGTCGTCGCAATTCTTTAGCGCCTCGCTTATCTGGTTCATTGCCTCTTTTGCGCTGTCGCCCCCGGCTTGGAATTTCCCCACCATTTCGTCTGCGTTCAGCCCCAGACTGGTAAGGTATTCGTTTGCCGTTCCGTCATTCATTCGTATGCTAAACTCTTTGAAAGCGTCGCCCATTTTGTCAATGCTCCACACGCCCTCATTTGCCCCATTCTGGATAGAGTTAAACATATCCTCGGCGCTTAGCCCTGCCTGCGCATACTGGTTACTGTATTCGTTGATAACGTCCAGCAAGTCCCCGTTCTGGTTAAGCCCCTGCTGCGCTCCCTGCGCAATCAGGTTATATGCCTCGTCGCCGGATATTCCAAACTGCTGCATCAGCTGCGTTGCAGCCCTTGTACTTTCCGCTACGTCCATTTCAAACGTATCACGCAGGGTTAATGCGTTGGTCGTCATTTTTTCCAGCTCGTCCGCTCCCAAATCGCCCGCCTGCTGCTTGACTGTTGCCATAGACGCTGCTATATCTTCAAAGCCCTCGCCATAATTACCGTTATAGATATTCTCCATAACCTGCTTATACTGGTCTGCCTCTTCTGTCGCCGTTCCCGTAGATGCGCAAAAATCATTTAACGCCCCTTTCGCCTCGTCCGCTTGGCTTACCGTATATGCAAGTCCTGCTACTACTGCCGTGCCGATTGCTGCGGCTGCCGTACCTATGACGGTTACGCCTTTTGCCATTGCACCGCCCAGCCCGCCTAAAATACCGCCCAAACCAGAAAATCTGCCGCCTGCGCTTTCTGCCTGCTGTCCGCTTTCCTCAATTTCCTTACCCATATCGTCTGCGGCTCTTCCGGCTTTTTCCATATCCGCAGCTGTCTTGTTAAGCTCCTGCTCCGTTTTTACAAGTGCTGTTTTTTGGTAATTTAACTGCGCCTCCAGCTTTTTGCTTTCCTCGCTGTTTTGTCCCGTTGTTTTCCGGCATTTCTCTAATGCCGCCTCGGTTTCTTTTACTTTTTTTGCCTGCTCTGAATAAACCCTTTGTAATACTTCCTGCTTTGCTTTCAGAGCCTCTACGCTGTTTGCGTTGTCCTTATATTCAGCCGTTACAAGTTTCATTTCCGAATTAAGCACTTTAAGGGTGCTGTTAATTTCCTTGCAGGCTGCTTTATACTCTGCCTCGCCGTCAAAACTTAGGCGTGTTTTAATGTTCTGTGTCTTATCAGCCATAAATTACAGTCCCCCTAAAGCCTTGTCTATATCGTCCATTTCTTCTGCGGCTGTCGGTTCTGCTGCCCGCTCTTGTCGGAAAATGTGCGGGTTATATTCCTTGTGGTACTTAAACAGTGTCACAATCTGATACGGCGTTTTTCTCCACGCCTCACGCTCTCTGTACCCCAGTAGTCCGATTGCGATATACAAAAGCCGTGCAGTATCTAATTTTCCTGCACGGCTGCCACTTCCCCCGTTTCACTTTCTCCGCTTTCCTCTTCGTCCCCGTTTCCGTCCCCGGCTGTTCCTGCTGCAAAAGATGCAAAAATAGCGTTCTGTACTTCCCGGATATTCCCTAAATGTATCAGCCTGCCTACCTTGTCCTCGCTTAAAAGCTCTGCGTTTTCGTCCTCTTCTAACAGTCCCTCGTTAATCAGCATAGTAAGCAACCACTTGGTATCCTTTACCCAGTCCTTGTTATTCTGGTTAAATACCTCTGGTAGCTTGTCATATCCCCCGCACTTGTCCTGCAATTCTTCCAGTGCATTAAGTGTAAAAAGTAATCTGTACTTTTTCCCTTTCAGTTCCACGGTATAACCGCCGTCATTCATTGCGCTCATGGCATAAAATTAAGGCGCAGCCTGCGCTACGCCTTTCTCCTTTCCTCATATTCTCTTCTTATACTTCTGTCATTTTGGGCGCTGGTTCTGGTACTGTCGTAAACCATGTTGTTGCTGGTTTATCTTTTTCTGTTCCCACAAAATCAGCTTTCCATTTTGCATCTTTCTTTCTCTTGTAGAATGTCGCTGTAATTTCTGGTGTCTGAAATTCAATTTTTTCCCCTTTGGTTTTGTACTTTTCCCCCGGTACTTCAAATTTGCATTTCAGTAACCAGATATATCTGTATCTGCCGCCAGTTTTAGCAGCCCTAAAACCAATAGCCAGAAACGGCGGTTCGTCATCTCCGCCAGCCCACACTACCTTGTTTTCGTCTACCAGCTGTCCCAGTACCTCTGCCAGTGTTTCCGGTGTAAGGTCTTTAATCCCCAGCTTTAATGTTCCGTTTGTAAATTCTTTTACGCTCTCACTTAATGCGTCGTCTGCGTACAAGTCTGCTGTTTCTGTTTTTACGGATAAATCAGCTTCCATTGCCTCTGCCATTTTTTTAGGCTCTCCGTAAGTTTCTGCGCCCTCTGATTCCGTGCAAACAGCATAATAAAGGTCTTTTAATCCTAATGTCATTATTTTTGTCACTCCTTTAACAGTTCGATTGTTATAGGTACTATCCAGTACCCGGTATCATTTTCTTTTGTTTCCGCATCTACGCTGTTTATGTAAGCGCCTGCTGCCGTCAGCACTTCCAGAGTTTTGTTTAGCTGCGCCTCAAAATCTCCCTTGTGAAAAAGCGTAACCCTATACATTTCCCTGCCTGCTACCTCTTTATCGTCGGCACTCACTGCCGCCCCTTTCAACAACCGCAAAAATGTGTAATAAGCTAGCGGCTTTTTCTTCCCGGTAAATGTGCCTCTTTCTGCTGGCAGTCCTGCACTCTCTAAAACCCTCTGCAAGCTATCCATTTGTTTCACGCTCCCATATTCCCAGCTGTGCCTCTATTACTTTCTCCTGCGCTTTCTCGTTTGCTACAGTCATATAAGGGCGTGCCTGCTGGCTGCTTGTCCCATATTCTGCCACAAACCCTATAGTTGCATAGCGCACGTTGCTTTTGTCGCCCTTTCTGTCGTTTCCGTGTCTTGCCCTGCCCTGCAGGTAAACCTCTACGTATTTCTCTGTACTTCCACCCTTTACGGCAGTTGCTTTGATTGACTTTATAAAGCCTGCGGTTTCCTCAATCCCCATAGCCTTTGCCTCTGCCTGCTGCGCCTCTATCAATACCTCTGCACCAGCCTTTAGCATTTTAGGCACTGCCTCTACCGTTGCCCGCTCCCTATTTCCGAACGCTTCTATAACTGCCTCTAAGCCCACAGTATCAAATTCTCCCACGCTTACGCCCCCTTTTCCTTATATCGTAAGTCTGTTAGCGTAAGCTCTACCGTGTCGTCGTCAATGTCATACGTCTTAAGCACAAAATAGGCTTTCCCATTCAGTTCTACGGTGTCCTCGCCCTCATAGTCTGCCTTGTGTACGTCGCATTTTCGCTCTACTACTTTCCCGGTCTGCTGGCTCTTGAAATACTCGTTATAGCCTACTGATTTCATATTGCAGAAAACAGTACGCCTGCTTTCTTTCCCCGGCTCGGCAAAGCCGTTGCTATTTACCCGCTCGTCCGGCTCTGTCACACTTACAAGCGTTAATTCGTCCACCCATTCTGCCATTTTATCCCTCGCTTTCCCCGCTTTCGGTGTCCGTTTCGGACACTTCCGGCGTGTTATATTCATTTGACATGGAAAGCCGCATTTTCAGTGTGTCGTATGAGTTTCTGAATTTTTCCGCATTGTTGTTATAGCCAAATTCAGCCTTACAGTACAGCGTAACGGCTCTGATTATCAGCCCGTCTTTTTCGTCAATCCGTTTTACGCCGTCATTTGCAAGGTCTGCTTTGCAGGCAGCTATACAGTCGTTAATTTCTTCTGTGATTTTTTCGCTTGTGCTGCTGATACGCAGCGCCGCCCGCATCTTTTCTGTTAATGTTGTGGCATTTGCTGCCATACCCAGCACCCACTTTCTTAAAAATACAGCTGTGCTACATTTCCATAGCCCAGATGCTTACTCTTTGATTTTTGCAACCTTTGCTTTTTCCAGAATTGCTGCCCGTTCACGGCTTACAGTAAAAACTTCTCCCGGCTCTTTCACTTCGTTTAGCACTCGGTCTAAATACATTCCTACAACCTCTACCGTAACCGTTCCGGCTGCCTGCGGTTCGTCGTCCTTTTCCGGCTCTTTCTGTTCGTTTTCCTCGTCATATTCTGCCGCCGCCTGCTCCGCTGCCTCTTTTTCCTCTTCTGTCAGCTCGCTTTCGTCTGGTATCTCCACCTCAACCTCTGCGCAACGTTCCGCAAGTTCTTTGATTGTTCCCTCTGTACTTACGCCCAGCTCTTCCGCAAGTTTCTGCAAATCTGCTTTCTTGTACTTTTCCAGTTCCTTAATGTTTAAATGCCCTTTCATAGTGTCCACCTTTCCAGCGCACGGCGCTTTATAAGCGCCATGCACCCGCTTTCTTACATTGCTTTTCCCATGCAGATAGTAACAAGGCTGTTTTTATCAACCACCTTGCCGTCTGCAAGCATGATACCCTTTGTTACTTTGTCGTCTGTGTCGTTGTCCTCGTACTTCTTTACCCCCATTGCATAGTTGGTATTAAGCACGTAGTCCTTAAAGTTGAAAAGGAACGCAAATGCTGTATTTTCTGCTACTCCGGTGCTGTATGTAGGTACATAATCGCAGCACACTACCTGCCTGCCCAGTAAAAAGCGCTCTGGCTTTCCTGCGATACCGTAATTTACTCTGCCGATAGGCTGCCCGTTGCTGTCTGTCAGTCCATAATACTGCATGAAAGTATTTTTACTCATGCACCATACTGCCCCGTTTTCGTATGCCTGCGGTAATGCTGCCTCTGCTGCAATTAAGTCTGCATAAGCAGGCTTTAAACTGGTAAGTTTTTGCCCCTCTGCTGGTGTTTCGTTTAAAATTCCTTTCGGTTTTCCGTTTCCGTCGCCGCTGATAATTGCCTGCTCAAGTGCTTTTGTCATAGCCTCTACAATGTTGTTAATCAGCATAGCCTCAAAAGCACTGATTGCCATTGTGTCAACTTCCAGACTTACCGCAACGGCGCAGCGCAGCTTGTGGTATGCAAAAGTAATCATGCCGTCTTTTGCGGCGGTAAATTTCTGCTTGTCACTGCCTTTTCCCTCTGCCACCCATGTTGCAGTAGGCTTAACCGTAGATACCGGGATAGCCACGCCGCCCTTGTATGCGGTTCTGGTTACAAGCGCCAAAATCATACCCGTGCTTTCCAATTTCTGCACAATCTGGTTCAGTACCGTTGTAGGGATTGTTGCGCCTACGTCCGTTGTGCTGCTCACTGCATCTGCTCTGTACTCTGTTGGGATAGCTGCACCACGGCATACATAACGCATAAATGCCTTTCTGTATTCCATGCTTCCGTACTTGTCGCCGTCGTCCCCCTCGCCTGCTGCCCCTTTAAAGTTTCTAAGCACTGTCGGCGTTGTTCCCTCTCCTTCTACTCCGTCGTCAATCGGTTCTCCTGCCGCAATTCTGGCAAGCAACTTATTTCTTCTCTCTGCCTGCTCCACAATCTGCGTGCGCTCTTCCTGCAAGTCTGTTACCTCTGTTTCCAGTGCTGTAATTTCCTCTGCGGTCAGTTCTGCCGCTCTGGTGTTCAGCTCGTTTCTAATCTGGGCTAATCTTGCCTCAATCTCCTTTAATCTCATGGTTTCTGCTCTCCTTTTTTCATGTTATAAATTTGCCCTAATCTTTAGTAGTGCAACCCGTCTGTTAAGCAACTCCTGCCGTTCTGCCTCATAACTCCTATGAGCAAAATTACGGGCGCTTATTTCGGTATCCCCGTTTGCTGGTATGCTCACTGCGGATACGTCATAAACCTTTTTAATTTTTAAAATCGTCCTCGTGCGTGTTACTCTGTCGTATGTTTCCTCTGCCACGGTAAACGCCCATGACATTTTAGTAATCATGCCTGCTTCAATGTCCTGATACAACCCACGGGCTAAATCTGTCTTTCCTAAATCAGCCGCTACTAAAAGCCCCTTATGGTCTGGCACTAAAATAAGCGTCTTATTTGACTGTCTGGCAAATACCCTGCCTGCATGGTCGTACTGCATGATAACGTCGCTCATGTCTGCGCCGTCCAGTGCGTGTGCGTCTATTCTTTCGTAAAACTTTGTCCCGTCCTCAAATTCATAAAGCAGGTACGGCTTGTCAAAAGTTGTAGCGTACCCCTCTACGTAATAGTCTGTATCTATTCTTTTGGCTGCTGCCTGCGCAGTCAGCGGCGCTGCCAGCGCCCTATATTCCCTCTCTTTCTTAATCGGCATTATTTACACCCTCTTTCTGTTTCCCGTCGTCTGGCGGCTCTTTCGTCTCGCCCTCTGTTGGTTCTTTTCCCTTTCCGTCGTCTGTACCCTGCTGCCCTGCCTGCGGTATCTGCTGTATGATAATCTGCGGCTCTTTGTTGCTGTTGTTCAGCTCGCTTACTTCCGTATATTCCTTTCGGATATAATACTTTTCCCCGTCCTCTACGTGTGACATATTCCATATATCCATTACCCCGTTACGGTTCAACAGCGCACGGTCAAAAAGCTGTGTACTTACTTGTAGCTTTGTAGCGTTGCTGGCATATTGCAGGCGGTTTGCAGAAAAAGTAATAGCATTTCCGCACGCTATCTCTCTGTCAGAAAACGTCATGTTTGACATAACAAGTGAAAGCTGGATTGCAAACGGTTCTATCTTTCCCTCGTAGTATGCGTTCCACGTTTCCTCATTGAATTTGTTTTGCAAAATATCCATGTTCGTGCCAAAATGCGTGCATACATTCTCTTGTATGTTCTGCATCTGCAATGCGTTTGGCGTGTACGGTTTGCTCTCTACTTGTTTCAGCTCTGAAAACTTATTATCATAAATAATCATTCCGCTGTCATTGTCGGCGCTTAAATTGTCCTCGGTAAACCGTTCCCGCTCTTTCCTAATATCCTCTGGTTTCAGCATATTTGCCACCTTTGCCAGAAAGCGGATATTTGCAGAATTTTTAACGGCATTTATAATGCCCTCATTCTGCGTATGTATCAGCTGCATAGTCGGCTTAAGCGTTCGGTTATCCTCTCCAAAAAGGTCGTCTGTATATTCAAAGTCGGTTATGATACCTACTTTTTCAAATTCGATAGCCCCATGCTCCCCGTTTGCAAACAGATACCGTAAGTAAACCTGTCCTTTTACCTCTACCACCTCGCAGCGCTCCGCACGCAGCGGATACCAGCCGCATAGCCTGCCTAATTTGTCCTCAATCGGCACAATAAAAGCGGTATGCTCTACTGCTACGTAGGTCGCAAGCCGCTTAATAAACTTTGTGGTGTCCATGAAATAATTAGGCTTATGCTGTAATGTTTTTTCCAGATGCTTAAGGGCGCTGCCCGTAATCTCCGGCTTTAATTTGCTGCAATGCGTGGCAAAATTATTTACTGCCGTTCTCGTCAAGTCCATTTCGTATACACCGCCGCTATAGCTGGTAAACGTAGGGCTGTACCCGTTCAGCATCTTAAAATAGCTGTCAATATATCGCAGCTCTTTCCCATGAAAAAGATAATCTAAGAATTTGATACCGTTCACTCTCCTTTCTATGCGGCGTTTTTCAGCAGCTCGCCGCACTCTTCCCAGTATTTCTGCCGTACCGTCATTGCATCAATGACCGATACAAAACCGTCAATGTGCGCTCGCTGCTCTATCTTAATCGGTCTGAATTTCCTTGTTTCCATATTGTGCTTAAGCGCTACGTTTAAAAAATGTGTCTTTAGTAAATTGTTATCGGCAATCTTAAAATTTCCGTCCTTTATGATGCCCTCAAATTCACGGATAACTGGCGTAAGATTTTCGCCCTGATATACGTCGTCCATGTGGAAACCGTAATTTGCCATATCGGTAATAAGGTACTGGGCGCTGTATCTGTCGTAGCCAATCTTAAGCGGGCGTATGCCGTATACTTCCAGTAGCATAGTAAACCAGTTGTAAACGTCGTGATAGTCTACGTAGTTCTCGCCGCTTAAAGTAATCAGTCCCTTTTTAACAAATATGTCATAAGGCACGCCGTCCGTCGCCTGCAAGTGTTCAATTCTTCCCCGTGGCATAAAGAATTGAGTAAACGCATATAGCTTACCCTCTTTCTCAATTACCACGCTTGCTGCGGTCAAGTCTGTTGTCTGGCTTAAGTCAATGCCGCCCACGGCGTAACAGTCCCTAAAGTCCTCTAAGGTCTTTTCAACGCCTGCGCCGTCTACTGTCGTATATTCCAGCCATGCAATAGAGCTATTCTGCTTAATATTGCAATACTTCGTCATAAACTCTGCTTTCTTGCTTAAGCTGCCCTCTGCTACGGCTATTTCATCAACGAAAAAGCTTTCTTTTACGGAAACGCCCATGTTAGGGTTAGCCTTTTTCAGCTCGTCCAAATCGTTCCACTTTTCCACGTCGTCAATCATGTAGAGGAACGGTAAAAGCCTACGCTCTTTGCTGTTGCCCTTTAAAAAGCTGGTACTGCGTTTCATCAGCTCGTCATAAATACTGTCGTTGATATATCCGGCTGTACTGATACTCAAAATCATGGGCTGGGTACGTGCGCCTAAAGCAGATTTCATAACCTCATACTGCTTAAGTCCAGCGTCCCCACTCCATGCCGCCATTTCATCACATACCACCAGCTGCGGGTTAAAACCGTCTGATTTCTTGGCATTGAAAGCAATCGGTTTTACGAACGTGTTGCTTTCCTCAATGTAAATATCACTGCGGCGTTTCTTCGCCAGCTCTTCAAGCTCCGGCTCTGCCAGTACCATTTTATAAAACCCGTCATACACAAGCGCCGCTTGGTCTAACTTTGGCGCTAAACAATAAATTTCCTGCCCGTATTCCGGCTCTAAAAATGCCATGTATGCAATTATCGCAGACGCAAATAAACTCTTGCCGTTTTTTCTGCCGATAACTATAAATATTTCTCGGAAAATTCGTATTTTTTCCTCGTCTTGCACTCCAAAAATAACAGAAACTATAGCCTTTTGCCATAGTTCCAGTTTCAATAAATCATTGCGCCCCTTGCTGTGGTGGCAAAAATTCTCAATAAATTTAATAGCCTTATTTGCAGCTTTCGCATTAAAAAAATACTCCTGCTTTTCCAGTGCGTCCACAATGATTTTATATATCTGTTTTATCCATTTCCCCGCTATTATTTCGCCGCTTGTAATCTTTGCGTGGTACTCATAGATATAATTTTTATACGGTATCACTCCGGGTTATTCTTCCCGCAGTGCCGCCAGTTTGCTTGCTTTCCGCTTTGCTGCTGGCACTAATTCCGTCAGCTGCTTAATGATTGCTGCATAGTTCTTGCTTAAGGCTATGTAAGTTTCTGCCTCTGGGCTTTTCTTTGTTCCCCACTGGTTCTGCCCGTTCTGGTATTCGCTTGTCCAGCCGTCTTTTTCTATCATTGCCTGCAAGTCGTCCAGCTCGACACTCATAAAAGCAGCCTTTTCTATCAGCGGCGTTACTAACTTCTTTTTGTTTTCGTCTAAGTCTTTGAAAATTCCTTTAAGTCTGGTCTTTTCTGCTTTTATCCTCTGTTCTTTTGTCTTTTCTTTCCTTGTTGCCATTCTTTTACCCCGCTTTCAGTTCCTCTGCCCCATACCACACCCCCTACACCACGCCTGCGCACGCCCGTAGGGTAATTTTAGGGTATCCCCCTCGGTATCTGTCCCCTTTAATTTCTTTTCTGCATAGGGGGGATTATACCGCCGTCTGCATCAAATCTATAACGCAGCCTCGGTGCGCTCTTATGATGCTCCTTGTTGTGGCAGTCTTGGCATAACGCCTCTAAGTTATCCCAGTTAAGCGTTATGTCTGTGTCATTGATATTGTCACGGTTAAGCCAGCGCTTGTGATGCACTATCTTCGCAGGCTCTCCGCATCTCTCACAAATAAAGTCTTGTGACATTAAGTAAGCAGCTCTGGTATTCTCCCACGCTGCCGATAAATAAAAACTCTTAGCCCATTCTTTCACGCTGTCCCCTCTCTTTCTTTTAGTATCCCAGCGCCCTAAGTTTCATGCGCTGGGTGGAGGCTAAAGAATGAAAACAAAAAAGAGTAGGTTACTGCTGCCACCTCTGCGGTTAAGCTCTCGCCTACTCTTTTCATGTTACCATTATATCTCTTTTGTTTTTCCATGTAAATTTCATGTTTTTTTCATTCTTTTGTCACGCTGCCTATTCCTGCTATCTTATCTTGTCCTCGTCCATTCCCCACAACAATACCGACAGCTCATTTATAATAGCTGTTATCCAGCGTCTTGGCGTGCTGTTTCCCGTGTCCAGTTCCTCTGCAATCTTTGCATAATCCATGCCCTGCATAAAGTACATTTCAAACGCCTTATACTCTATCTCTCTGTCTGCTGCCTTTCTCCTGCGTTCTATCTCTTCTGCCGCCTTATCAATGTGTGCCGTCATAATCAGAGTTTTAAAACGGCTGCGTCTGATACTCTCTAAGTATGTACGCTGCTGTTCGTCTGTCATTCCTGCAAGTTCCAGCTGCTCCCCGTCGCTTATTGCGTTCTCAATGTGAAAAGCTGCGTCCCGGTAACATTTCATCAGCATAAAGGTATTATGATACTTATTCTGCTTTCTGTCTTTCTCTTCCTGCCTTTTGTACTCTGCTACTGCTGCCCGTGCTGCTTTCTGTATCAGCCCCTCTAATTCTGCCGCTGTAAATGTTACCCGGTTATCTGCTGCGCCTGCCATTTCCTGCGTTGTCATTGCTGCGCCCTTATTTTCTGCCTCTAAATTCTGCATTTCTCTTTTTCTCCCTTTCTCCGCTCATATCTCCTTTTCCTCTTTCGTTAATCTCTTTGAGCTGTTGCCATATGCTTACCAGCAGCAATGCAATAATTGCAAGTAAAATATTACTGTAGCCGGACAAGAATTTTGGCAAAAAAAGACAAGATAAATGACAAAAATTTTGCCATCTATCTTGTCTTAAATCTTTTCTATTTTGGGTTTATAGTTTCTTTTCAATGATGATTTTTTCACCATCAAAACTTATCGTAATTTCTCTGTCATCTGGAGAAATCCCCATCTGTTTAATCCAACTGATGGGGATTGTAACTCTAGTTGTGTATCCTCCTTGACTACTCGTCCCACCTGATTTATTAAATATTACCTTAGCGTCTCTTACTTCCATCAGTTTCCCCTCTTGCGGCAAGAATCCATAACCATGTAACAACATTGGCAATAATGCTTACCAGTAATGCAATACTATTTACAACATTGATTTCTTTTACTGCAAAGTAACTCCAAATACATAGAGTTGATAAATTTGTAAGTAATATTATTCTTTTCATAGACTTTCTTTCGGAAATGTCTTATAATGAAGGCAGTGGAGATTATCTCCACCGCCTAGCACCTATTTGAAGAAGGTCGTATAGATTAAGCATATCGAGGTTGTCGCCATATTGATTATGCTAACTATAAGAGCTACTTTTTCAAGTTGGTGCTTTTCTTTTTTCTTTTGTTTTGACATTTCTTATTACCTCCTTTCTATATAAGATTATAACATATTCGTTACGAATAGTCAAGAAGAATCTAAAATAATTTTAAAAAAGTGGGAAACTTTTTAAGTCCCCACTCTCTTTTACATTTTAATCATACGCCAGCCCCGGCCATCTCAGTGCTCCATCCTGATCCGGAGTAAGCGTCACCGGCTCCACAATCATCCGGCCCTCATCATCCATGATGTACCACTTACCGTCTATGGTCTGCTGGCCTGTTACCATAGCACCATCAGCACCCAGGTAGTACCAGTGGTCTTTATACTTGTACCATGTATCATGCACCATTATGCCGGAGCCGTCGAACCAGTACCACTTGCCCTCATGCCAGTACCAGTCATTTCGAACTGGCTGACCGTTTCCGAGGTAGTATCTCCAACCGCCATCTTCCTGCTGCCAGCCGGATTTTCTCTGTGGCTCCACGAGCGCTGCCTTGAAATCTGTCCACAACTGCGGCTGATCCAGCATCTTACGGGGACAATGCTTGCGCTTGGCATCGTAGTGCCGGATCACATGATCGGCATCAATCTCCAGCTCTGCCATGATCTGCCTTACCAGCTCAATGCAGTTTGCCCGGGCCTGATCGTAATCAGAGTCTGGATTGACGCAGATCTCGATGTTAATGCTGTTGGTGTTGGTTACTCCCGGCACCAGAGGCGTACCGTACTGTCTACCTACAGCATAAGCCCCGTCGCTGTAATACAACGTCTGTACTGCTACCGTATCGTCCACATACCAATGCACAGAGGTGGACAGGTTGCCGTTTTTATGGGCCTGAGCGTGTTTGAGTGCACCGGCCCCCATCTTGTAGTTGTCCGTCTCGTGGATCACGATCCATGCTGGGCGGTTTTGACCTGCGTAACAATTTATCTGCTTAATCTCTTTTCGTATTTCCATGGTAATCCTCCGTTATTCTGCCAGTTTCCAGCCTGCCGGATACACGTCCGGCCCCCATACGCAGTTATCCATCTGGCAGACATACCGCTTACCGTCTGTGTATGTCATCTTATCGCCTGCGTTATAGGCATCATGTGCCCCTGTGGGCTGTACCCATGCAGGATACTCGTCTGCCTCCGGCAGGGTGACGCTTCCACCATCCAGTTTACTGACCTTGTCTGTCAGATTGAGGATCGTCTTACCCATTTCGGTCATATTGGCATACAGAGTGTCAATCTGCTTCTGGAGTGGCGCATAACTGTTTTCTGGGTCTGCACTGGTGCGGGCCAGATCAATCAATTCCGTGCGCTGCTCCTCAGTGAGGGTGCCTTGGAGCCAGATAGTGTCAATCTTTTTGAGGATGTCCGTCAGCTCATAGCTTCCGGACGTGATTACATTTTTAATGATATCGTACATTATGTACCTCCTATCATAGCGGCACTGATAGCCGCTAACTTGTTATCAATATAGGTTTTGGTATCTGCGGTGTAGGTTAAATCCATGGTACAGCCGCCGTTGTTGGTGATTTCGGTAGTGCCCGCATACATGGTGAGGGCGTTGAGCTGGGCCTGTTCGGATGCAGCAAGGGGGATGTACTCGGGTGCGGAAGCCTGTGCAATGATTATAATGTCATTGGATTCAAGCCACTGCCTTCCTTCCTCATCCGTTGTAATCCCATCTATTTTGAGATAAGCGTTTCCGTATATGATTCGAAATTCTCCGTTTTTAAGCGTGGACACACTTTGAGTTGAATAAATAAATTTATCGCTTACGGCATCGTTTTGTTCATCCATAGCCCCAAGTGTTGAAATTTTTATCATCATAGAACCTGAATTATGCATCCCCATGAAGTTTTTCTTTATCTCCGCTCCTGGCAAGACCTTGCTCTGATACACCCAGCACCACACACCGTCGATCTTTTCCAATCTATCCCACTTGGTAAATGGTCTGGGTGGTGTCAGAGTGATGGACTGCTGCTCTGTGCCGCCTTTGATGGTAATGGTGATGGGCTGGTCAGTTATCTCGATGGGCTGTTCCCAGTCAGGTGAGGGGGAAGGGAAGCTGCCGGAATAGGGTTCAAAAATCTTTACATCACCAATGGCAAGCATGTACTCTAACCCTTCCTTTTTAGTAAGTAGGTTATAAAACCCTTTAACATCCTTATTCCCTATAGAATGACAAACTCTGGTTTGTCCTTTATCAATAGCAAACCAAACGTTTTCATTTTCCATTCCGATGAATTTAATATTACCGCCCTCCGACAATTGCCCATTTGTCATTAATGTAACAACAGTGCCAGCTTTCAATGGTAACTCATGATATACATTATAATCGTTAGGTTTTAACAGATTCTTCCCTGTCGTCTGTATCTGGATTGTCTTACCGGTCATGGAAAACTCCTCTACCGGCAGTGGTGAGCTATCGGCTATTGTTAAATGCCCCCCCCCCACTGGTTTTTTGACTAATCAATGCAGACTGGATATTAACCAGCTGGGCACTCAACCGCGATTCCATGTTCCGGATATAGATTCCAGTATCTGCCACATAGCTGACTTCCATATGCGCCCCGGCATCGTTTGTGATAACGGTGGTCGGGTAGTTGGTGTGTGTCTTTTTATACTCTGTAATTTCCTCTGGAGTTAAATCTTTTTCTATCGGACTATCAATCAGAATTAAAAAGGCAAAATTATTGCTAGTAATATAATTTCTAATTTCATCTAAATCCCCACTTGGAACGAGGGATTTCTTTAAGCCAAAAACAATAATACCATTGCCAGGAGCATATGTTATTTCGTGTCCGTTTATATTTGAGTTTGGTTTAACAAATGCAAGTTTATCGCATAAGACACCATTACCAAATTTGCCAACAAAATCCTTAGTACACCCATTATATTCAATACCATAATACTCGCTATTTATCTGTCTGGAGTTAGTGATAGAAGTAATGTTTTTTGATTTAAGAATATGTTCTTCGATTCTCTGCACATACTTCCCGCGCCCCAAGTCAATCTCATCACACACCCACTGCTGGCCGTTTTGATCCGTGTAGTTGCCATCCTTGCTAACTGGTACACCGGGGAGGCCGTTAGGGGTTTGGAGAGTGAGGATCTGAGGGGTACGGTAGGGTTCGTAGGTGGTTGCTTCAGAACCGATTTCGAGTTGCAATAGCTCGGATTCTGTGCATTCATGGATAGTTGTTTTTCCGTCTGTCCATTTTCCTGCTATCCAACACACAAGTACTCCATTTCCCTTTGATGTATAGACTGACTTATAAGGAGAAGCTAAACTTGGAACAACAAAACCAATGGCATTTTCTTTATTTTTTGCATCCTCAAGCGTTTTGTACTCTGATATGGCAACAACGGCATTCTCATTAGGATTAGTAACACTAAATGCGTAGTGTTTTTCTGGTGCACACGGGATTACATATCCAATACCAGATGTTTCCGATTTTGGTGCATATGGTAATGATACTTCATTTTCATTTTTTATAAAACCAGCCCCCATTGAGTAATCAATATAGTACAGCCTACCTGTTAACAGGTTCTTCCCTGTCACCTTAACTTCAATACTCCCGTCCTCCCCAGCACTCACTATCGGTATCGGTGCTTCTGGTGTCGGTGTCCCATCCTGCGTACTCTTCCCAAACACCCTCAGCCCCCGGAACGGACGATCCTCTGCGGCATCATCGGCGGTAATGACGGAGTCGGACGCTGTATTAAGGATTGCCGGTGCCAGATCTGTCATCCCTTCCACCAGGCCGGCTATATCAGCCTTATTCTGGTTGATCTGCTCCCTATCCGCTATAATCCCGGCAGCCGCATCCTCAACCCTTTTGGTCTGCTTATCGCCCTCCGTGGTGACTGCCTGTACTGCTGTAGTCTTGGCCTCAGCAACCTCACGGACTGCCTGTGTACCTGCCTCCTGTACCGCTGTGGTCTGTTTATTGCCCTCGGCCTTAACAGCTCCCACAGCTGTGCTCTGAGCCTGCCCTATGGCTGTAAGCGCATCTTGGGCAGTCTGTCCAAACTGCGCAGCTGTCTGCTCCACTGCCTGACGATCTGCCGCCACGGCTTCCCTCATCTGGCTAACTACCTGCTTATCATTGGCAACTGCCTGCCGGTCTGCCCCTGTCTCCTCGGCGTATTGTCTTGCCCCATCCTCAGCCGCCTCAGCGCCCGTCTGCGCCTGTACTGCGGCTGTCTCTGATAACTTGGCTGCCTGTGCTGATAACGCCGCATCTGAGGCCGCCTGCTGGGTCTGAGAGAGCATCCCTGCTACAGCCTGCTTATCCTGCGCCACGGTGTCGGCATTGGTCTCTACCTGCTCTGCAAGACCCTCTGTAGCTTGCAGATGCTCCGCTGTCTGGGTGGCTGCTTTTTCGGCCTCATCCGCAGCGACTACAGCCTTGTCACCGGCATCTTCTGCCCGTTTGGCAGCGTCATTGACGGCCTCGATGGCCTGCCGAAAGATCTCCCCATCTCCCGGTGCCTCAAAGGCTTTCGGCTTAGATCTTGCCTTGACTTTCATCATAATCTGTTTAGTGGTCTCGCCGAATGTCCTGTCTGACAGGTACACCCATGCATAGACTTGATAATCCCTTACGGCACCCGCGCCCTCTAACATACTGTCTGGAATCGTGACGGTTGTTACGCCGTCTTTGGTCACTCCCACGCGGGGGACGGCCTCTCCGCCTGCTTCCTGTAACGAAAAATGGATCTCCACCACTGTCGGAAGGTGTAGTCCCTCAATCCGGAGCTGCTGGCCATAATCCCATTGCCATAGGCCGTAAGCCCAGACGCAATCATCACCATCTGTAAATACTGCTGTAATCATATTACCTCTTACCTCCAACAAAAAGGGCTCTAGGATTGTCCCAGAGCCTGTCTGTGTTGCGATGTCGCACAGATTACTTATCTTTTGTGCCTACCGCTCTCTCGTCTTCCTTACCGGTCGCTGGGCCAGTGGTAACATAGGCATTATCCTGCGCGCCCTTGGGTCTTGCCTTTTGGGCTGTATCGTTGCGTCTCTGCTCTGCTGTTCTTTTGTCCTGATGTTTGTTTGTTGCGTTTGCCATAATTTTGTCCTCCATAATTAGATATACTAGTAGTTGCTCTGGTTTTGTTAATTGATTATGTAATCATTTGAATCATCTCCTTTCGCAATAGTCGTGAACCAGTAATTATAATATTATTTCCTCAATAAAACTGGGGGGATGTATCTATAGCTAATGGTTTTTCATTTTCTATAAATAGAAATGTAACATTTACACCGCAAATCTCGTTTCCATACGCTGCCAATGGTTGGAGAGGTTCTATTACTCGTATTTATATAGCTTAATTTATTCCAATCTAATGCGGGTAATATATGTCCCCTTGGCAATATAACCAATACTGATATAATATTTATTGGCTTCAAAAGTAGTGAGTTGTGAAATGTCAAGTTGAAAATTTCCAATAGAGGCTCCATATCCTCCATCCCACTTAACTTTTGCAATCTCCTCATCACTATTATACGTCTTATATCGACAAAGACTGATCCATGACGGAGGGATGCCATTATCAGGATCATTTTTCCAATATCTAAGAAATTGTCCTTCAAAAATCAACTTACTATAACTTCGTACATCAATCGTGTTTGGGAAAACAATAGCTCTATGGTTCCATGTTGAGTAGTCGCCTTTCATAAGTAGTCTGGTATTCTCTTGCGCAAACAAGTTGATTTGCAATCCCCCAACATTTACACCGTTATAATATAGATCCTGAGGCGTTGGTACCCACCCCTCAAAACTTCCGATAATACCCATTATCGATTCGCCTTTTTTGATCTTCGCCGCTGTAATCCCCGCCATATTACGGATATCCGCCCAGGACAAAAACACATTGGCGTTTTCATTGTAATATCCGCTAGGAACCTTGACCCACATCCGCTGATTGCCTGCATCATTGCCCTTGCTGTTGCCCCAGCCGTTGTAATCGCCACGGTTGGGCATGGTGCCAGTCTGTTTGCTTTTGGCATTGTTCGTATAAAACGTCTCTCCATTCAGCACATGGGCTGCCTGGGCGTTCCCTGTCAGTTCCAGGCTGCCTTGAACCGGTTCATCATCTGATCCTTTCAGTATTCCCGTGTAGCCTTTCAGCAGTTCTGCGGCTGTTCCGGTACAGTCATCACTCCCTGAAACCCCACCAGAGCCTCCTACTGGATAAAATCTTGCCATCCCTATACCCCCTTAAAATTAACCGTACAATCGGCTGTCGGCTTTTTAAACCGGCACGTTGCTGTTACAGATCCTTCCGCACTGTCAAAATGGGAGATACAGCCATAAGCCTTTTTCCGTCCCTTGCTGTCCTTTTCATCTGTACCGTCATCCACAAACATCGGAATGGGCTTATCTGTATCCTTCATCCCTTCCACCTGTACAGTCTGGGTATATGGCGGGCCGTCTCCCCAGCCTGCTGCGCTGAAGGCTGCCTGCCGCTCCCCTGCCATCAGCTCCGCCCGTTTCTTTAAGTTGACATCATTGTTGACAAGCAGCTCAATTACTCCACCCATCTCATTGCCGTCTGCTCTTGTCTTACGGTCCCATTTGGGGATCTGGTCGGTAAACTTGCCATTGATCTCGCAATTTGCCACTTTTTATTCCTCCTCAAAAACTTCCGTCAGATCATACTGTAATGCCACATCATCCGGCTTGATAAAAGCGGGCATGGTCTTGTAACGCACCAGATCGCCCTCAGAATCCACAAGCCCCACCTCCGAGATCGCCTCTCCTACCAGTTCCTCCTCCTGTATCGTTGCATGGTAACAGCAGGAGGTTTCTGACTCATTGACAAAATCATATCCATCTATTTCTTTTTCCAGGAGCAGGGCCGACAGCCCTGTCTCATCGCCCGTTACATTCTTGGGATCTCCTCCCTCATCCAGCCCGCCAGACCCCCATACCATCTTTGTGATAGGCGGGAGGGTGATCGCCCCGGCGTGTGCCTTGCACAGCTTCTTAAGCCCGATCTTAGTTGTGATCAGCTTTGACATGATCCGTTGCCTCCTTATAGTAAATACCGCCGTCTAAGTTCCGGCTGCCATCTAAGAGCCATTCTCCATCCAGTGTATTTTGGCAGTCCATCGTGCCAGCTCCGGCCAGCCGTACCCTGCCGGTGATCCCCATGCGGATCCGGATACCGTAATCCTGCATTTCTTTCTGGTCATTGTATCCGTTTAATTCCATGCTTCCATCCAGCAGCCAGAGGCCGTTTAAAAGTAGGGGGTTCTGGTTTTTCCAGGAATATCCCTTGATCGCCATATGGATCAGGACACGGTAATCCACATGGCCTCCGCCTGTTGCCTGCATGATAAATTGATAGTTGTCCCTGGCACTGGCAGGCTTGACCTCCCGGACCTGTTCCCTCATACGCTCCACAGGGATGTAGCTGTGGTCCATATCCAGCCGGATCCGGACCAGGAACTCAGCCCATCTTTCAGGATCGATGGTATGATATGGGATCACTTCTCCCGCAGCGCTGAACGCTTTCAGGCATAATTCGATGCTTGCCTTGGTTCCTGCCTGTTCTGCCAGGATCCCTTTCATCGCCAGACGGATCCTGTAATCTTCCACAGACTCATTCTCCAGACGGGGCATATTCCGATCCCGCCCGTGCTCTGTAAGCATGATCTCGCTGGCCGTTGCCACCATGCTCTCTTCCCGGACTCTCTGGATATCCTGGACTGTCTGGTCATACAGGGCACCAACCACTTTAAAGAAAAGATAAAACTGGTTCGATGCCTTTTTTACCTGCTTCAAAGGGGCTGTCAGCAGGCTGTACATATAATCCGCATAGTTGTCAAACATTCTGCCTCCTTACCCCTGTTCGATCATCACTGTACAGGTTCCCAGTGTGATCACCTTGTCATTGTCCAGGATCACATCCTTATCAGGAACCGTCACCCGGATATTTTTGTATTGGTACGTCCCCTTGATCGCATCCCTGACTGCACAGGCAAGGTCGAATGTATACAGTTCATACAGTACCCGCTGCTTTCCGATCTGCATATATTGCATGATCCCTGCCTCCGCGATTTCTTTTAATCCTGTGGTATCCAGCCCGGAAGGAACCGTAACGGTAACAGAGATATCCTGCTCCACGGTTTCTGAGCTTTTGACAAGTACATTATCATAGGGCCCTTTTATGGTATCCACTGCCTTGCGTACAGCATCCAGAAGCCCCTCCGTAGCCTGTCCCGCTGTACTGGTAACCACGATGTCCACGGTTCCCTGTCCTCTGGGATGCTGGTCATGTACCGTTACTGCCAGGACACCCGGCACCGCCTCACAGACATTTTTGTACTTATCACGGGTCGGAAGGGTAGACAGTTCGGACCATGCTCCCAGTACCCTGGACCGCAGGCTCTCAAGGTCCTCTTTATCCGCCCCTTCTTTTGTGATCCAGCCGGATCTGTTTGTGATCCCCTGTACTCCGTCTAAATAGATCAGGCACTTGTTGATCTGCCCCGGACCCACATTGTACTTTGCCCCCGGCTGCTCTGCCTCAACCGGCACCTCCACGCTGTCCGTATCTTTTTGCAGGATGGTCGTTTCTGTTACGAAAAAACGCAGTTCCTCACCATTAAGATCCTTGGCTGTCTTAAAGATATACCCTTTTGCGATCTTGACTGCCTCACCGATGGCAGCACTGCCCTGTTTATCCGGGCTTGTCCGGCTGACGGTCACCTTGCCCTGAGTCTTAACTGCGGCTTTGCGCCGCTTGGAAAAATCTGCTGCCTTAAGCTCCAGCCACACATCAGACGCAGAGTACACAAACATATTTCCAAGGACCATGCGCAGAAGCTGGACCAGCTCAATGCGTACCTGCAGGGCGATCAGCATAAGGTGGTAAAAGACTCCTCCGGCAGAAAAGTTGGTGACTGCAAAGCCCTCCTCTTTTAACTGCTCCACGGTCTGATCCTTCAGTTCAGCCAGCTCCGGCACGGGAAGCACTTCGTCCAAAATTTTTTCATTCAGCAATGTCAACCACCTCCACGCGCACCCGGTCAATGGATACCTGCAGGTGCTCCTGCCCGCTCTCCTCCACAAACCGGAAATAAATATCGATCCTTATCCGGTCCCCTGTAAACTCCATCTGTACCTCGATTGTAGGGCTGTCCACTTCCGGACGTTCTGACAGTTTGCTCCGGATCCTCTGGCTGATCTCCAGCTGGGCCATGCTGTCATATTCCCTATGCAGGTACTCCTGTAATCCCCAGCCCCAGGACGGATTATAGAATACCTCTCCCGGTGTCGTGACTGCCTCCAGCCGGATATCCTGCAAGAAACAGTCCCTGGCACTGCACAGGGGGACATCCCCTGTACTGGATGCAGTGAGCTGCCAGTCCTCTGACAGGCGGATGTCTGTATCATGCAGTCCTGCCATCAAATCACCTCTCCTATGATGTAAGGGTCCAATGCCCCGTAAAGCATAGCAACCGCCACTGTATCGCCCGGATCCGCCTGTATCAGTGACCGTACTCCTGGGATCACGGGATACCGGCTGTCCGGCTCCCCGTCCCTGCCGATGATGCGGAGGGAATACACATAACCTTTTTTCCGTATCACTGTCTCTACAGTCCTCGGCCCGTCCTCCAGCTCCACCTGCACCTGCCTGTGCTCCTCTTTTATGTTTCCTGACTCAGAAACGGCACTGACCTGTGCCAGCATGACGGGCGGGAGCTGTGCCTGCGGGTATTCCTCGCCGATCTTCCTCTCCATGACCCCGCGGATCATGTTCTCCAGCATTCCTCCCATCCGGCTGCCTCCTTACTGTTCAATCAAACGTGATATATGTCCGGATAAAACCGGCATCATTTGTCTTAAATAAAACCTTTTTTACCAGGGCACTGCCTGTATACGCGGGATGTATGACCTTGATCGTCTGGGAATGATGGATAAACGGCATGGATACCGTTTCCAGTTCCCATGATCCCATGCTCCGCTCCAGGCGGATAATATTGGATCCGTACTCAAACAGATAGGTCTGCTTCTGCTCCGGGTTCGTACACCAGTAAAATACCCCGCCTGAGAAATAAAACCGCTTCTGGATCTGCCACAGCCTACGGATCTCTTCCAAAACCTGTATCCCGTTTTTCTGTGCAACCGGCACGACCTTTTTCGGCTGGTAGACCTCCTGTGAGATCTGGAAGTTGCTTATCCCTGCCACCTCCAGAAGATACCGGACAATCTCCTGAGGGGTCACATCCAGAAATGTCTCTGATATAGTGACTCCCTCCAGACGCTGCATCTCATCTTTTGCCAGGATCTCATTTTTCCCCTGTGCCCGGTTGTAGGGGCTGCTTACATATCCGGTAAAAACTTCCTCCATGATCCCGCTGTAGCCCAGATAGATGCTCATTTCATCCCCTTTTGCTATCCCAATCTGGGTCTGGTAAGGGTCGGTAAATCGGATCTTGGCCCAGTCAAAGTACGACTCTGCGTCCGAACAGGTCTCGATCTCGATCCCTTTTTTGATAGAGTAGGCGCCGATCTGGACCCCTATCCCTGGATAAAACAACTCCATATCCGCCTCCTAAAATGGCATTTTTTCGATCCGGCCAAGCCCTGCTGATGCCGATGGGGTTACCTGGGCTACCGCCTTTTTCTGCGGGCTTTGTGACAGCTTACCGGCTGCACGTTCTGTTTCTTTTCTGGCAGGGGCTGTCCCCCTGTCATCCTTAAGATAGCTTTTATAGTCTTCATTCAGCATAGACCCTGTGGACACAGATGCGTCTTTTTTGGCACCGCTGTTGCTTGCCGATCTGCCCGCGGAGATTATAAGCGTGTTATATTCCCACAGTTCTAAGGAGGCTGTGATCTGCTGCTTTTTGTTTTCCGCCTTATGGGTCATATTTTTAAGTATGACCTGGGAAATCCCCCGGACTGCGGTATCTTCGCATACAATCTGGTGGACTGCGGGCAGGGCCTGGCCCGGCTGCCGGAACAGCGCCTGTATCTGCTGGAGCTTCTGCATCCTGGTCATAGTGACTGTCCCGGCATCATCCTGTGTATCCTCAAGGATCAGTTCTATGTTTATCTTGGCATCCTCATAGCCGGTCGCCTGCTTGGGCTTTTTGCTCTGCCCTTCAACCTCCTGCTCATCCACCTGTGCATCATTTTTAATCTCCATGCTTTTGACCAGCCCCGGCAGGATCACATCGTCGATCTTGACCGTCTGGTCATCCTGATATACCATGCCTATCCCTCCTCGATCACAACATCACCCGGAAGGGATCCGCTGCCATTGGCAAATTCCTCGATCTCCTTGAGCAGTTTCAGCAGTGCGGGAAGCTCCTTGATCGTCTTAAAATCTACTTTCAGGTGGAGTTCTTTGATGGTCAGGCCCCTGTCTTCGGTCTTTTCTTCTACTACGTTTTCCTTCTCTGTACGGGCAGTATCCCTTGGAAGCGTCCGTACCGGTTCCCTGGTTGTCTCAATCCCCTCACTGGACATCTGGCTGCGGACATTGGAAAGCGCTGCATCTGCTGCCTGTCCCGGCAGATCCTGTGCCAGCTTGATCCCCTCGGCATAGGTACTCATGGTTCTCCTGCCTGACAGGGTAAGTGTGGACAGCGGGCCCGTCTTCGCATCACTGAAGGGAAGCATATTGCGGATCTTCTGCAGCCCGCCTTTCACTGCCTCCACCGGTTTGTTGATCGCAGACCGGATCCCTTCCGTGAAGGTATCCATGATCTTTGCACCTGACTGCTTAAACCAGGACACTGCACCGGTCACTGTATTCTTAATGTTATTGATCCCGCCGGTAAATTTACCCGCGATCGCGGAAAGCTTTCCTCCAGTGAGATTATCAACGAACGTAAAACCGGCCGTATAAAAGCCTTTGATTCCCTCCATCGCAGCCGCTGCTATGCCGGTGATGCCGCCTCCGTGCGCTTCATATGCGGCCCGCATATTTCCAAGCTTTTCGTTTACGGTAGCTTCTGCTGCTCCCAAAACAGCGCTGATCCCGGAACCAATAGCGCCAAAGAGCCCGCCAAAAAAATCCACCACCGCTCTGCCGCCGGAGAGGATCGAATCCCACACAGCATTGACTCCATCCCGGAACCATTCACATTTGTTATACAGCAGTACCAGAACTGCGATCAGGGCGATCATGGCTATAACAACCCATGTAACCGGATTGGCCAGGAGGGCTGCCGTAAACCCCCAGACCGATGTGATCAGAGGGGCCATTGCGGTCGTTGCCGCAGTCACCGCCTGACGCCCCATGTTAAAGATCCCGGTCCCCAGCCGCTTGACACCGCCCAGTGCAATACCTCCGGCAGACTTTATGAGCATGAAGCCTTTTTTTACCCCATCCCCGGCATACATACCGTATATCCGTATCGTTGTCAAAAGATCCGGCAGCTTTTTGATCTGTCCGATAAACCCGACAACCATACCTCCTGTTTTGGTAAAGACCAGCCCTGCTGCACCTACAACTGCAATCGTGGAGCCTGCCACAGTTAAAAATCCGCCAAGCGCCAGGACCACCAGCATCAGCACCTGTACCAGATCCTGATGCTCCTGCGCCCATCTTCCTACGGTATCCACCGCCTGGCTTCCCTTGTCGATCATCACATTTACCGTCGGCATAAGGCTGTTTCCCAGTGTTTCCTTGACGTTCTGGATCTTTTGCTGCAGGACCGTAAACTGATCCGGCTCCATCTGGTTCATGGCATCTGCCATTCCTTCCGCGACTCCCCTGCCCTGTCCCATGCTGTCATACAGGGACAGGATATTGTTCTGCAGGTCTCCTGTCTTATTGTACAAAAGGTCGATGAGTGCCACAGCCTCCTGGTCGCCAAATGCCTCCTGGATCTTGATCTTTTCCGCTGCATCCATGGTCTCGCCAAATTTGCCGCGCAGCTTGTCCAGGATCTCCGGCATGGACAGAAGCTGGTTATTGGCATCCAGGAAGTTAAGCCCCAGCTCCTTGCCTCCCTTGGCAGCACTCTTTAGGAACGCATTGTATTTTGTGCCTGCCTCACTGCCTCCCATGGTCGCCTGGAGCATACCCAGGATACTCAGCTGCTCCTCTAAAGGCACTTTGGCATTGGTAGCCGACGCTCCCAATGATTCGATTGCTTGGGACATCCCGGATCCGGTGGTCTTAAACTGCTGGACGGACTTGGCAATCCCGGCGGAAAACATCTCACCAAACTCCATATCCGTCATGCCGCTGTAATAGTCCTTGTAAATACCGTAACCCGTAGCAAACAGGGAAGTCATTTCCCCGACGGTAGACTTGGTGGCCTTGGCTGTCAGGCCGGACAGTTCTGTAAACTGTGCTACGCCCTCATCACTCAGCGAGGCAATACCGCTCTTAATGTCATAAGCAGCACTGATGAACTCTGCCTTTGTCGTACCTGCCCAGGTGTTGCTGAAGTCTGTGGCTGCATGTTCAAGGGTCTTTAAATCCTTAACACCTAATGAGGACAGCTCTCCCAGCGCCCTCCGTGTATCAAACGTTGCCTGGACCGGTGCAAGCGCAGCCTTCGTGATCTGGTCACCGACCACTGCCACACCGATCCCGGTCTTTGTCATGCTTCCCAGCCCCTGCTCCATTTTCTGGAGCTTGGAAACCGAGCCGCCGACTCCTGCCTGCACCTTGGACAACGGGGAGGTCAGATTGTCCACCATGGACATGATTAAGGACAGTTTAAATACACTTTCTAACCCCATCCTTCCCCTCCTCTGTTATTCTTCCGGGAAAGCACTTACTACTCCCCGCTGTATAATGGCGCTTTCCAGCTCCTGGATATACCGCGCCATTGCCAGATAGTGCAAAAATTCATCCAGTTCCATGTGTTCAAGATCTGCCTGCCCTAAACAGTCCGGAGGCACAAAATGAAGGATCTCCAGGCGGCCTGCCTCGTAGATGCTTCCTTTGACCGCCTCCAGGTGGCTGTTTAGAGCTTTTTTAAATTTGTCTCTTTCGACAGTCCCATCATTGCCAGCAGCTTTTCTCCCACGGAAATGGACAGGGCCGGATACTCCTCCAGGTCAGCCGTTAAGGCCCCGGCGCTCTCCGGGAGGACTGCATCCATCAGGAACGTTTTAAGGGAACGGGTGGCATTGTTGGATGCCGTCTTGACATAACGGTCATAGCTGGCCACGCTTGGAGCACGGAAGTAATAACACTTTGCGATCTCTGTATCATCATCCGGCGTCAGTATCACCCCTACCCGGTAAATTTTTCCATACTTTGCCTTCAATGCGTCTTCCTTCTGCTGGGTTTCCGCTGCTGTTTCCTGTTCTTTTTTCATTTCTTCTGCCATTTTTCTGCTCCTTTTTGCCATTTATCTTGTCAATTTACATCGGTTTGACGCCGTCACGGACGATCCCGCCCACGATCAGCAGATCCAGATCCACGCTTAAGGATTTGTCTCCCTGTGCTGCTTTATGGCTGTTTTTGGTGATCGTGACCTTGTTTAAGACATCCGTCCGGGTCCGGTCCCCGTCATTGGCATAGCTGACTGTAACTTTTCCAAACAGCAGGCGGTACAATGGTGTGCCTGTCCGTTTGCAGTAATCCAGCAGCCCGTCATAGTCATCTCGCAGGAGTGTAACCTTGCCCGACGCCTTATAGTTGCCCTCTCCATACCCGCGGGGCTTCTGCCCCTTTCCATAGACCTCTTCTTTTTCCAGCTCATCCTCATAGTCGATGGACTGGATCTGCAGGTTTAAGCCCGGGATCCCCAGATCCACATCCCCCCATGAGTAAGAGCGCCCATTTACTTCTAACATTTATCTGCTGCCTCCTAACTGCTTATGACCACGCCGGTACGCCCCAGATCCACCAGGATGCTGCGGATGTAACCGCGGGATGCATACCGCACCACCATTGACAGGGACTTGCTTGTCTGTATGTCCTGCCCGTTCGGCACTGTAATCTCCGCATCCGATATCTCCCCTGCCTCGACCATCCTGTCCAGAGGGGCTTTCACATACTCCGCAATCTTCCCCAGTTCCTTCTGTGTATCGGTCAGGTCGATATCCTCCTGCAGGTGCTGGAGTGCCTCCTTGCGCACCTCCCGGATGATCTTATTAAGGACCCTCACATCCTCCGCATACTGGTAGTCGCTGCCTTCCGGCCCCATGACGTTGGCATTGGATACATAGTATTTTTCCAGCCCGTCATATTCCCTGAAGGTTACATACCCCGCCGCATCCAAAAGGGCGGTGGAATCCTCGATACCGGCCGGGGTCAGTTCCAGCATCTTGTCCCTGCTGATCCCCATCTGGTAGGAATCCCCGGTACGGCCAATGGACTGATGGACCTTTGTGCGCGCATACAGGCCGCACACGATCCCGGCGCTGTTCTGTTCTGCGGTCCGTCCGTCCATTTTGATGTAGCGGCTTCTGGCAGCTACGACCTGGATCTCATAATTCCTGACCTTTTTCCGATCCTGCTCCAGGCGCTCCACATAGTCCGAAACCTCCTCCTCATCATCCGGGGCATAGGCCTCCATCACAAAGAGAAGGGGCTTATGGTGATCCTGCTCCAGTTCCTGCTGGGCTGTGGATATGGACGCCCACATGGCTGCATCGCTCTCGCCTACGATATGTACCATCTCATACAGCTCGTTATAACTGCGCAGCCGGCTCACAGCCGTAAGGACGTCCTGGCTGGTCATCCTGGGGGCCGTCGTGGAAAAACGGTACACATCCCCGATCTCAAAGGATCCCTCTTTTTCCACATCTTCCGTAAAGGCCAGCGTGATGCCCGTTTCCGGTATCTCATAGCTGCCGTTCTCCGGAACTGTCAGGTCATCTGAATTTGTCGCGCCTCCGTCCGTGGAATACATAAACAGCGCACTATTAAAGCCGCCTTTCCCTGTGATCGTAACCACTACCTCAAAGGCATTGCAGGGGGTTCCGCTGGCTTTCATGCTGCCCTTGCCCTTTTTGGAATCCGTGACCTGTCCGATCGTTCCGGCTGTGGATGCAGCCACCGGGATACAATAGATCCGGTCTGCCCCGTTTTCCACGCTGTCCATGACGGAATCAGCCAGAGGGGAACGTCCCAAAAGCTCCCGGATCTTAAGGACCCCCATATTGCCGGTGATCGTCACCGGCCGGTCTGCCTTCACCGGTGAGGCACCGATGGCAGTAAAAATGCCGGTCCCCTTATTCGTGGAGAACCCTAAAAGCCCGTCACTTACCGTTGTAAACACATCTCCTAGCATCCCGTGCCCTCCTTCTTAACCTTTCTTTCCCTTCCGTCCATTGCCGTGCCGCCAAAGGCAGCAATGGCAGAATCATATTCCTGCTCTGTCACCCTACGGCCCGGCTTCCATCCCTGTGCGGTACAGGCACCCGCATACAGGGCGGCGCTGGTCCCTTTCATCCGCTTCCAGCCACCGATCTCCTGCAATGAGGCACTTGCCCTTTCCTTACTTTTGTCCATGATCTATATCCAGCTCCTTGTCTTTTAAGCTCTGTCTTGGTGTGTCTGCATATACGCCGCCCGAAAATGTGACCCTTATCTTCACGGCGATCTTAGCTGCCAGGATGCTGTCCTCATCCTCCGCCCATTCTGCTTCAGATGGTTCAACGTAAACAAAATCGCCGTTGATATACAGTCCCTTTCCCAGTATCTCCAGAAACCTCTGGTAGATCGCATCCAGCTTCTCCGCATTAAATTCCCCGATCACCACATCAAAGACCACGTTCCGCTTAAATAAGCAGGTACGGGTCTTCGGGTTCCCGTCCGTGTCTTTAAAAACACGCCTGCTCCCATCCCGCTCCAGGGTCTCCTCATCAAACAGGACGGCCCCTACATGGCTGTTCCGGTATAGCTGCAGCTTCTTAAGGGATGTGATGGGTTCCATCTGTATCCCACTGGCCCTTAATCTGTCGATCAGGTATTCCCTGCACTTCGCATACATGCGTCCGCTCCTCCTCTGGTCTCTTTATGTCTCTTCCAGAAAGTCCTCCACTGTTCCCTTGATCTCTGCCATATCGTCTTCTGACAGCCCCAGGAACGGCCTTGCCGGGATATGCACCCGGATCGTGACCTGTTTTTTCCGGATCCACTGGCCGCCGATCTTAAAGATCAGCCCCCGGCTTGTCTTTGCCCGGATCGTGATACGCCGCCCTGGGGTTCCAAACTGGTGCGTTGCCGCGTAAATATTGTTGGTCCCGACAGCAAAGCCGGAATCATTGGCAGACCTGCGGATGGAATTTTTCATGGTCCCGGTCTTTACCAGTGTTTTTCCTGCCTCCTGCTCCGCCCTTTTAGACGGCTCCCAGCGTTTTCCCTCCGGTGTCCTGGAGGTCTTAAACCGTTCCATCGTAGAGGCGCGGATCACGGAGGAAAGCACGTTATTAAGCCGTTTCTTATCCAGATCTGAAAATTGGCTCATCCGTTTCCTGAGACGCCGGATATCCCCTTCCAATCGAATACTGCAGCTTGCCACTGTTTACCATCCTTTCATGCTTGACCGCGAAAACAGCCTGGGGCTGGAGTCCACTGCAAAACCGGTCTGTGCCGCTGCCTGGGTCCCGCCCTCGCCTTCGATTCCAAGTGATACTTTTCCCTCCGCCAGAAGCGTCAGGAATTTGATCGCCGCATTGTACCGGTTTAAAAAGTTCTTCTGTTCGGTCCCCTCATCAATGCCGATACGGGAAAACAGGTTATAGACTGCAATGTCCTTACTGAATTTGACAATATTTCCGGGAGGCTTGGGAAGCGGAACCGTATATCTCTTTGCGAGATACCCGTCGATCTCCCCATCTGCGTCCTGGATCGCCTGGAGGATCAGGGGACGGATCTTTGCCTCCCGCTCCCTCTCATCCTCAATATAGGCGTCGCCGATCAGGGCATCCAGCGTGTCTGTTTTCAGCATTTCCCTTACTTCTTCTGCGGTGCTGTACATGGCTGTTCCCCCTTACGCCTCGGTTCCATCACTGAAATATGCCATCTGCCAGAAGCCGAACCCTGCATTTCCCCGGCTGTCCACGCCATACAAAAACTGCTTGGAGAAAAAGACGTTGTCATCCGTTTCATTGGTCTTTGCCACGAACTTTGCAGGCTTTCTCTGCTGGTAGATGAGCGGCTTTACCGGGCGTCTGGTACATAAGAGATACCACTGAGTTTCCTGATCGGCCAGATCCGGCAGCACCAGGATCTCTGCTGTATCTTTCATTGTATTGGTCGTTCCCTCGATCTCATCCGCCTTGATGATCTTGCGCGCCGTGCTTTCCAGAGACGGCGGCACCACCAGAAGATCCGGGATCAGGCGCAGGGGACGGCCTTTGCTGTTGGTGATGGACATCATGGACGACCGTGCGGCTGCATAGCTTTCCGCCCCCAGCTTCTTCTTTCCTTTGTTGCTCACCGTTTTTTTGCCGATCTTATGGCTGTCTGAGAAAAAGGCCTGCCCGTCATAGCATTTTTCCGTGGTTCCCTTTTTGAGAAGGCCAAAGACCAGCTCATCCGGGTGCAGGGCAGCACTCTGTCCCAGCATCTGCACGGATGGGTTATACAGGCCGATCTTGTCATCCTCAACCGCCTCTTTTGGTAGCCCTACCGTCAGCTCAAAGCTTTTATTTTTAACCGTGTAATCGCTGGCCGTCAGGTTCTGGATCTCACGATCCCCGATCCATTCCCTCATTCCGGGGATATCCCCCAGCCATGCATAGGTTTCTTCCCCTGTTGTGGACGGAACAACGGTTGCAACCTTCTGGTACTGCGGCTCTGCCTCCGCAAACGCTTTATTGTAGATTGTATTGAAGCCCTGGTAAATCGCCCTCAAATTTGCGCCATTGATAACCATGTATGTAATCCTCCTTTTATGCTCCGGCTGTCACTGTAACGGCAAGCCCTGTTTCCACGGTGATCCCTTCCTCATCCACGGCAAGGACAATGCCTGCCAGGCTTGCGCCTGCCCCGGCATTCCCCACAGTCTGGTCATCCTCCATATAGCAGGGGCCCATCAGGTCTTTGACTGCCACCGGGTTCTCTGTGCTGTTTTCCCAGATAAATGTCCCCCTGGATACGCATACTACAGCGCCCCCGTCCGTTCCGTCCCGGTTGTCAACGGTTTCTTCCGCGCGTCCTGCTGCCTTTAAATTCTCTGCCTTTTTAGCCGGGACAGCATATCCGTCTGCTCCTACTGCTACCAGCGCCCCCTGATAGATCGTAACTCCTGCCTTAACAGGCAGTCCCAATGTTCTGGCCCCTCTTGCCACCTGGACCGTATCCCTTTCACTTGTCAATGCTGCCATGTCCTACCTCCCGTATGTTTTATAATCATCATCACTGATTCCCAGCTGCGCAAATACAGCCTTTGCCGCCCGGTCTAATCCCTCCGGGTGTGCGCCCTTTAAGACGGCTGCGTCTGTCGCAAACTGGATCTCCTCCATTGGCACCACCTGCGGGGCTTTTTCAACAAAATCCTTAAAGCCGGACGGATCCTTTAACGCATAGGCTGAGGCCCATTCCTTCTGTGCCGGTGCGATCTTTCCGGATTTAAGGGCCATTTCCACTGCATCATCTGCATCCCGTTTCGCCAGTTTCTCCTCCAGCTCCCGGAGCCTTCCTGCGGCTGTGCTGTCGATCCCTGATTTTAATGCCATGATCGCTGCGGCGGCTTCCGACGTCGGGGCGCCTGCTTTTAATCCAAGAAGGGAGCAGATGATCTTATTAGCGACTACCTTTTCCTCCTCCAGGTTAGTCCCTGCTGCCCCGTCCTCTGTTTCAACGCCGGAGCCCTCCTTCTTTTTCTGGTCAGGCGTGTTTCCTTCCCCGTTTCCCCCGCCGATCCTGTCCTCAAATGCCTTTAAAACATCTTCCTCGGATGCCTCTTCGGGCAGCCCTAACAATGCTGCCAGCTTTTTTAATAATGTTTCCATGCCGGTTCCTCCTTCTTTTTCGCCGTCTGATCCTTTATTTACTACTGCAAACATATGGTCGATCGCCGGTGTATTGGTCAATGCACCGGAGTGCATCACAACCGCCTTATTGTCGCTGCGCCTTACCAGGACGACCGGGGACAGATAGCGGTATTCCCGGTTCTTTAAATATTCCTTTGCCCTGGGAGTCCATTCTACCTTTGCGGCAATGGCATCCTCCTGGAGGATCAGATCCTTCACCCATCCTGCAGCCGGTGCCTGTACATCCTTTAACGTCTGGTGCTCATAATCGATCACAAGATCCAGTCCCCGTTCCAGAAACCGGCGGCGCATCAGGTCAAAGCTCTCCTGGTCTACCTCAAAGTCACCCTTTTCGCTACGGACGTGTCCCAGCGGCAGTAATTTGATCACTTCCGGTGCGTCTTTCAGCTCCACGCTTTCGCCTTTTAACTGGTAATACTCCATGTTCCAGTCCTCCTTGTCTTGTTTCCCTTCGCAGGACGGCGATTAACGCCGTCAATGCTGTTATTAACGCCCCTGTTCCATCTCGGACGGGCAATTTACCACCTGATGCCCTAAGTTGCCTTATTTTGCCGTTTAGCGGCCTGGGATCTGTAAGCCCGTTTCAGGGCCTCCGGGTATCCTTCCAGATCCGGCTTAAACGGACGTTTGGCCGGGTTATGCCGGAAGCTCGGATCCGGAAGGACCTGCACGATTCTGCCGTCCCCGATGTCCGCAGCCTGGGGCGCTTCCGTTTCGACCTTCAGCCCCCGCTCTTTGACCTGCCTGGCTGACAGCGTGGTGACGGTACAGCGGCACCGGAACCCATTGGGGGGATACCATGTATCCCAGACCGGGGAATCCGCCGGGAAAACCCTGCCGTCCATTGCCAGGTGCGACGGGCGGGTATGGCTGTCATTGACCGCGTCATACTGCCAGTACGGGCGCAGGCGCATCACATCCGGATCTGTCATCTGCTCATAATGGCCTGCCTGGTAGGCGGTCTGGATATTGGTCCGGAAAATGTTGTCTGCCTGGAAGGGGGTAAGCCCTTCATATCCCTGCCGCTCCAGGAACCCACTCATGGACTGCCTGAACTGCTCCATGGTGGTCCCGTTTTCCAGGGCGTCCAGCAGCTCGTCATAAAATTTTTTGATGATCTGGGCTTCCGTGTAGCCGGATACGGTAAATGCCAGGGCCCTGTAGTGGTCTGCCAGATCATAAAAGACACCGGCAGTCACCGGGACTTTTTTGTCAAAGTAGCTGACCGCTTCCTCAAAACGGAACTCCCCTCCATGGACGATCCGGTTGATCTCCTCATCACTCATGCTCCATCCCCCTGCCTTCCAGGTCTGCCAAAAGCATCGTACGAGCAAGCAGCTCCTCAAAGTCCCCTGCCCTCATATCCTTTAACAGGCCTTTCAATATGGTCTCGTTTTCGCACTGTGCTTTCAGTTCTTCCAAGCTCTGCGCATCTTTTACCATTTTTAAGACAGGGGCAAACATGGCCTTAAACGCCGGGGCGTTCTGCCGTATCGCCTGGTCTGCGATCTGGTCAATGCGTTCCTGGCTCCCTCCGCTGGGACTGGCCTTGAATGCCTTAAATGCAGCCGGCTGCGGATCGGTTCGCACCACCTGGGAGAACGGGACTGCTACCGGCTCCCCGTCCTCCGGCTTAGGGATCGCAAACTTCTTATACAGGTACGCAGTCGGGACCGGAAGGCCCACCTGTGATACCAGCGTGGAGATCACTTCCGACAGGTCTTTCAAGTTTTCGCTCTCCTCACAGTCAAAACGCAGGTATGGGATCCGGTCGTTCTCTCCAAAGTTGTAATACACCAGCGGGCGGATCAGGTCACGTCTCAGCGTGGTGGCTAACGCCTTGCAGTCTGCCACCGTCAGGTCATGGCGTACCTCATTGTGGGTCTTGCTCTGCGCGTAGCTGCCGCCTCCAGAGTCACTGGTGAGCGTCTGCCCCAGGATGGCCTTGCTGATCTGCTCATCGGCATAACGTGCCAGGCGTTCAAACAGATCGACCGAACCGGTCTTTTCTGTGGTGATGAACTCGATCTCTGTCCCGTCCGGGATAATGCCGGATGCATCTGCCCCGATCTGGCGCAGCGCCCGCATCAATGCCTTTTTATCGTCCTGGCTGGCTCCCTGGGAATATTTCCCCAGACGGAGCGGGATCCCGTAGACCTCACAGAAGCTCACCCAGTCCTTGACCGTGTAATTTTTAAACATATACATCCAGGATATGATCCTTAAAACGCCTGCCCTGGATGCATGCCCGCTTTTGGCCTTATACCGGTGTACCACAAATTTATTGCATGGGAGCAGGATCCCTTCCGGGCTGTCCTTCGTTCTGACCTTAAAGCTGTCGTCCAGGCTGTCCCAGAAAAAACGCTTCTGGTGGCGTGACCTCAGCTCTTTTATGACGGTTCTGCCATCCTTGAAGCCCCACATGATCTCACTGACAGCAAACCCCTTTCCGATCGCATCCAGAAGGTCGATCAGATCCTCTTCAAACCCTTCCAGGCTGTTTAAGGCCTGCTCCACAAAGTCTGCGATCTCCTTGTCCCGCTCATCATTGGGGTCAAAAGGGATCACCTCATAATCCAGGCCGGCCACCGCCTGCTTTCGGGTCTGTAACTGGCTGAACAGGTGGGGATCCTTCTCTTCCATCTCTTCAAACAGCTCGGACTGCCTGAGGACGTCCCCTCCATCCCCTTCCCGCAGGATGGATGCCAGCTTTTCCGGCGTCAGGCCGTTGCTGGGATAGTCGGAATATTTGTCTGTTACCTGGGAGGGGGACAGCTCCACCAGTTCCGGACGCCGGATCACGGCTTTCCCTTTGTTCTTTTCTTTCTTCCTGCTCATCTGCCTCCACCTCCTTAATAGGCCCCGGTTCCAAACCGCATGGAGCGGTGCTCCACGCTCTGATAGTCACCTGCTGTCCCGCCCTGTATGGCTAACGCCAGTTTGACCACCATCTCCAGGGCATCCGGCCCGTCGTCATTTTTCCCCATGGGATACTCGGACATCTGCTTTAACAGCGTCTTATGTCGTCTGGAAAATTTGATATACCCATTCTTTACAAAAGGCTGAAGGGACTGGATCCGGGCATCCTTGTTTTTTATGCTGTTGATCTCCTCGATCGGCAGGTACTCCCCTGCCTGCGCAGACCGCTGCCGCATGATCTCGGCAAAATAGGCCTGGAACTGGACCGTCTCCACTCCAAACTTTGTGTATCCCCGTCCATAGTCCCGTTTCATCCGCCTGGAGGTTTCCAGAGCATCGTCAATGATCTGGTCGGGCTTGCGCTTCTCAATATCCGCCAGCGCAACATACAGATACCCCGACCGTACATCCTTGGCAACGGTGATGATCGCACTGGTATCCGACTTCTTGTTTTTTCCCAGGGATGGGTCATTGCCGCCGACAAAGAGGAAACGCGGGTCGGAAAAGTCGGGCGGGATTTTCCCCTCATCGTCATAGTAATCAAACCACTCCTCGTTAAAAGCGCAGCTTTCCGGATCGATGGGGTCATTCTGGATCTCGGAATTAAATGCCGCCTCGCCGTCAGATACCCGGTCAACCATCAGCTTGTAATAGCTGTTCTTTTCCTCCCACAGCACTTTCGTGCCTTTCAGCATTTCGGCTTCGTTTGCCTTAAAAAATGCAAGGGCGTCTGCTTTATGGTCCGGGTTCTCCAGATCGGTATAGATGGCTTCCCATGCATCCCACAGCTGGGTATTTTCCGCAAACTGGATCACGCCCCGGTATTTGCGGGTATCGTACTCCGGGTTTTTGGATACGTTGGCAAGCAGGGAGTCAAAATGCAGCAGGGTCCCGATATACACAATGTCCGTATAGGTATCGCCTGCCTTGCTGACCGCTTTGTAATACCAGTTCCGCAGTTTCCTGCGCTGGTCCGGTGTGGCGACATTCTCATCATTCTCCAGATCGTCACACAGCATCAGGTCCGGCCTCCACTGTTTATGCTTCCGTCCACGGACTTTTTTACCGGATCCAATGGCTTCGATCTTCGTCCCGTTGTCAAATAAAATGACTGAGGACTTCCAGACTTTTCCCTTCTGGTTTCCAAAATCTTCCCGGATTGCACCGTTTTCCTCGATCTCGTCCTTGATCCCTGCCAAAAATCCTTCCGCCTGCTCGGAGCTGTCCGACAGCAGGATGATATAATGCTTGTATCCGTACAGGGATGCATGCAGGCTGTCCTTGAAAGTAAAGGTCGTGGTCTTTGCATGTCCACGGGGGGCCTGTATCGCCTTACGGCAGCCCTCCATGCGGGAAATGCGCTTTGCCTGTTCCAGGGGGTTCATCCCTTTCATCACCCCGTTTATCCACACCTCATCCAGTTCTTTGTGGAAAGCCGGTGACGGATTGACAAAGTAATGGGACAGATAGGCCCTGCCGAAATATTCCAGGTCAAAGGCAGCCAGCTGCCTCCGCAGCCCCTTTTGGCCGGTCAGCCCTGCCCCTTCCTGGTACAGCTTCCAGAGGCGTCTGCGCTCCCCCGGTTCGTTCCCGCCCCGCAGGACATACTTTTTAAAAAGCTCCTGCTGGTACGCTTCGTTGGCAGCGGCTTCCCTGTCTTCATCTGCTTCCAGGTGCTCAATAAACGCATTTAATTTATCCATCTTCCCTCAGTACCTTCTCCTTTGCCCGTAACAATATGCCATGCAGCTCATCCTTCAGCTCCGGATCCTGGCGGATCGCCGCCATCAGCTCCGTTTCCATCTCCTCAAAGGCAAGCTCGGCCCGTTTTTTCATATCCTGCCTGACCTTCTTCTCATAGGTCGCTGCCCGGTTCAGGCTTGCGATCAGACGTCCTGCCTTGTCAAGGGGCATTTCCGCAAAGTCCTCCTCCGCAGTGCTGACCCGCTGCATCAGGCCGTCCATCAGAACCATGCTGGCCGCTTTGGTATAATCCATATCCGGATGCGCCTCTACTGCCGCCGCGATCGCCTGGGTGCGCTGCAGGGTCTCTGCTACCCTCTGTGCTGCCTGGTTGGAGCGGATCGCATACCGCCCGATGGCGCTCCGGGAAACAGGATACCCCTCTTCCTTAAGCCATAAGGCAAGGTCCGTATAGCTGTTGGATGTGTCCATGAGCTTTGCATCCAGCTGGAGCCGGATCCCTTCCGGAAGCTTGTCCACGCTTCCACTGATGCGGGTCCTGCGCCGCTCCTTTTTAGACATCGACCCCAGGCTCCTCGATCGTACCCTCTACCAGATCCACGCCCTTTTTAGTCAGCTTTACCACTCCGTCCTTACGGTACACGTTGTAGGCATTGGCCCTTCGATCCGTAAACTCAATGTAGCCGCCTGCCTCCAGATATTCCAGATGTTTGGAAATATCCGGGGAATAGATCAGCCCGTCCGATACCAGTGCATTGGTGATCTGCCTTACCAGCATGGCGTTCTGGTTCCCCTTTGCCAGGGACCGGATGATATAGCCACGGACAGCCTTGTTCTTTTCCACTTCCAGCTCGTCCATGTCGTCTAAGATCGCCATTCTTACTCCTCCTTTCGTTTCTCCTGTGGACTGTTGTACAGCAGCAGGTCCAGCTTATCTTCCACCCGGTTCATGATCCGGATGAAGTCCTCCCTTGTGACATAGATCAAAGGCAGGTCTGCTTTCAGGTCATTCAGTTCCCTTCCCAGACGCCGGATCTCCTCCGCATTTTTCTGGTCATTACTTTCCAGGGAGGACAGGGTGCGTTTGATAAAAAAGCTCAGTGCCCCTACCACCAGCGTACAGATAAGGGAAGCGGCTGCTCCAATAACCGCAGTGATCTGTACCAGTTCCATGAAATCCCCCCTTATTGTTTCCCGCTGGCAGTTTTCAGCTCCAGTACCTTCCGCTCGATCAGGTTGGTCAGATATGTGTCAAAATCCCCCAGCTGGTCTGTGATCACCTGCTGTGCGGTGGGTGATACGCCTGACTTGATCTCGGCAAACGCCTGTGCTGCCAGTGCCTGCAGCTCCTCCCGATCCACTCTGCCGTCTTTGACTGCCTCCCGCAGCTGATGCGCCGTAGTCTGCTCGATCGCCCCCACGGTTACACCTGCCAGATACTCCGTATCATCCAGCGCATCCTCCAGCTGCTTGCGCAGCGCCTGGTCTTTGATCTGCGCCGTCTGTGCCTTGACCTTCTGGACAGCTGCATGGATGTAATAGACCGCATACGCGCCCCCCAGGGAGATCACTGCCATGGCGATGGATACTGCTGTAGACATTAACTGTGTCTGGATCGCTTCCATACTTCCTTCCTCCTTCTGCATAACAAAAAATGGCCACGAGCGTTCTGCTCATGACCACATTGTAATTCCCAGGTAGGGAACAATCTATATGAAGCACTTCTAAGAGTTTCTTCACAAACTTTTATTTTTTTGCATTTTCCTCTTGACAATAATAAGGGTTCAGGGCCTGGGGCAGATCCTCAAAGCTGATCTGACCCGGCACATCCCCGTCCCCGCAGATATAACGAACCCACCGCGGCGTCACCCCGTATTTGTTTGCAAGCTCCGCATGGTTATAGCCGTTAAACTCCTCACGGATTGCCTCATCCCTTACCGGTTTTAAAAGGCTTTCTGTCTTGGGGAAGTAACAGGTGGAGCCTCCAATGATCCGGGTAAGGCGCACAAAGTTATCCAGTCCGATCTCCTCCGCGATCTCCCGGTAGATCCCTTCGGGTATCATTGTTATTGTCAGCTTATCCTCTAACCGTTCCACAGCTCCACCTCTCTGTCCCGCCGGTCCTACAGACGCAGGATCGGATCTACTACCGTATCATAATAATCCTTTACATTATATGTTGTTTTCCCCTGCTCTTTGAGCCCGTTCATGTATTCCTTGGTCCCCACAGCGATCTTAAGGACCTTTGCCACCCCGATATGCTCCGGGGTGAACTTAACATCACTCAAAAATACGCTGATCGCCCGGTTCAGGTAATATACGGAATCATACCCCTGCAGAAGGGTGTCATATTCCTGTATTGCCTCCCGGACAAACTTCTTCCGGTTTAACCTTGGCTTATCCGGGGGAAGGATCCCCTTCTCCTGCAGCTCTTTTTTGACCTGCGCCCGTGCCTCCTTCTCCCTCCGCGTCATCCGCTGGTACTTCCTTTTCGCCATCTTCCTGTCCTTTCCTTTCTGCCATTTTCTTTAAGGCTTCGATCACAATGGAGCACTGCTCCCTTGTCAGCCATTCCAGCCGGTAGACCCGCACGGTATCCCCTTTGCCGAACAGCGACTGGATGAACCCCTGTATCCGCTTTGGGTTATCCGCCCATCCCAGTTCCTGGGTCAGACAGTAGATCTTGCGGCGCTGCGCAGCAGTTTCCGGCCTTCCCCGTCCGTAAGACCTCTGTCCGGCTGTCTGCTTTTTTCCCTGGTCTTTCTGGATCTCCAGGATCTGCGCCACCCGGTCCAGTTCCCCCTGGGTCAATGCCCTCAGGCTGTCTTTCCCCGTCTCACGCTCCACCAGGCTGTACAGATCCTCATCATCCAGGGACAGCTCCGGGGACTTGGCAAGCCCCCAGAGGGTACGGATCGACACCTTGGTTCCCTGTTTCCTCATACTGCCCCTTTCTCCGCACGTTCCAGCGTTTCCTTGTTCACATCGTACCAGAAGGTATCCTTCTGCTTCCAGGTAGCTCCCACCGCTGTGACTATATCCTTCCCATACTTCTTAAGGGCCTCCTTATCCACCTTTTCAGTGGTCACCACACACTCGGTCATTTTACGGCTGCGGAGCTTTTTGATCATCTCTGCCAGCTTCTCCGCCCCCTTCGGCAGACCGACGGAAGTAGAAAGACGGAAACCGCACTGGCCAAAGGTCAGATCCTTGGTCTTTTTCTTTCCCAGATCCTCCCGGTGCTCCTCCACAAACTCCTTGATCTCCTTCTCCAGCTTGCTGATCTGGTCATGGTGGGGCTGTGCCTCCTGATCGGCGATCATCTTGATCCCATTGATCTGCTTATTCATCTCCCCCACAATGTTCTCGATTGCGATCTCATTCTCCGCAATCTTCATCAGGTTCCTGTCCACGTCCGCCCAGGTCTTTAATGTAGGCTGATCCTCGATTCTTTTTCTTGCCATATCCATGTTCTCCTTTGTCATTTTAATTGTCAATCTGTTTGACCGAAAATGTGATATTCACGTTTAATTCCAGATCGTCAAGCGTGAATGTCAGATCAACATTATCGGTATGATTTTCTTTGCAGCATTCCAGCAGATCTGCAATGTCATGCATAAATTCTCTTGAAAAATCTTTGTCCATCTTGTCCTCCAAACTACTACAGTTTCTTTAACACCCTTAAAAATCTCTGAGAAGGCTTCCTTACTTTGTCCCAGTCGAGTTCTGAGCCGCAATATGGACAGCAGACATATGCCTTATCAACCCCGTAACCACATCCTGTACATCTGTAGTCTGGCCTCGTGGCTTCCGGAGTGGCTCCAAAATAGGCCACAATCTCCGGCACAACTACCTTAATCAAGCGTAATCTTCTCATTTGACACCTCCAAATCCCTAATTTGTCGGCTTTTCTCTTCTGTCTGTACTCTGTTCACAACGTTTAAAAAGCCTGTGAGCTGGGTGATCCGGTCATTTGCAATCCTGGCCGCTCCCTATTTTCCTACTAATATCCCGTTCAGACTCTGGACCAGCTCCAATTTTTGTTCCTGAGCCATGGGGAGCATATCAGCCTCCTTCAGCACCGCTTCTAATTTCCTGCACTCTTGAAGGTATCCTGCTTTCCTGCTCTGGCTCCTTTCCAGTTCCATGGTTAAATATTCCTTTAGCATATGTTTGCCTTTCCAAAACCTTAATTTTATCCGCCATCCCGGTACAATCACCGAAATGGTAGATGTCAATTCTGCATTTCTTTTAATTGCCTTTTACGCTCTTCTATAAAGTCGCTTAAATCCGCTTCTCTCAATGCCCTTGCTTCCTCTCCTGGTCTGTCAATCCTCACAGCTTTTCCGTCTTTACCAACCGCACGGCGTTCTGTTATAATCGGATGTTTATTTTTACATATGACAGCTTCCCTCTCCGTGTCATATGCACGTTTGCACAACGGGCAGTGATACCATATTTCTATATGTGCCATCTCATCCCCCCCTAAATCCTTGTGTACCGTGTCGGCTTTTTGGTCTCTGCCAGATACTCTTTCTTAGTAATCATCGTTACAAGAGAAGGGTCTATATGCATCAGCTGTGCTACAGACTCCAACATCTGCTCCCTCTCTTTTTCCCGTTCTTCACGGGTCATAAGTCCTTCCGGTTCATTCAGTGATACTCCCAGTTTTAAAAAGCACTCTGCCGGGTTTCCGTCCCGGTCCTGTGCAAATCCGGCACCGGCACCGATCCTAAAACAGTACACAACACGTCTTTTTTTCATGCGATCCTCTTTTCACCCCTTCTGTTCTTTTCCTTCCACTCTTGGCTTATATTCCCGTTTCCCGTCAAGATACATTTCCCTTGATTTCTGCTGTTTGATAAGCTGCTCCATGCGTTTTAATACGGCCCGGTTCGCACCATCGCGGAAAAACTCCGCAACCAGCTCATACCTCTGGTACAGGTCCTTATTATCCCTGCGTGTGATCCGGCTTCTCTGCATCTTAGTGGCAATCCTGTTGCGTTCTTCCTTGTTGGGGGCAAACTCCATTGCATGCAGGAGATCCTGCATACGCAGGTCCTCCTTCTGCACCTCCTTGGAAGCATCCTTGCAGATCGGCTCCATTGACTTGATCCAGTCTGAGAACTGTTCCAACCTCTCCGATGGATTCTCTCTTTTTGCCATCCGCATCACCTCCAAATTGCCTCACAGAGTTCATGCAGCGCCCAGAACGGGGCAGTCAGCAGCCAGACCAGTACAGCCAGCGCTGTGAGGGCCAGCGCCCCCAGGATCACCAGAGGGCTTAAAAACAGATACCAGAACCGGATGCTACGGCGTTTATGGTGTGTCCTCATGTGGTGCTCCATCTTCAGGTCATTGATCTGGCCCACACACAGCTGGTTTAAAACGGTTCCTTCGGTTGTAATTTCATCCCCGCATAACATACATCTTGATACTCTCTCAATAATCATCTTCTGCTCCTCCTTATAACATCATCATTCCGGATGCCTGCTCAATCATCTTAAGGGTGATCGTCTGATCCGGCGCTTCCATCATGCGGCGCACATTGCGCATGGTCCGGTCGAGCAGACGGAAGCACCCCGTCTGCGGATTGCAGGCCCGTGCCTTCAGCTCCGCCAGCGCCGCATCCTCAATCCGGTATCCCTCCAGATATTCCTTTACTTCTCCTGCATTAAGGCCGGACAGGGAAGCGTAAAAGTCCACCCTGTTCGCCATGCGGAGCAGGTAGGTCTTGATCTGTGCCTCCAGCGCCGGCTCTCCGGCAATCACCAGCCCCACATCCGCCTGGTCGTAGATTCCCCGGAGGATCTCCATCTTTTTGCTGGTATACTTGCTGACCAGCTTGTCCGCCTCATCTATGATCAACAGATAGCCCTTATTGGTATTGAAGAAATCCCGGATCCCGTTGATCCGCTTCCAGTTCGTTCCATACCCGGTGGGGATCCCCAGCGCCGTCTCAATAGCCTCGATCAGATCCCGGCTGCTCATGGTATCATCACATTCGATATAGGCCACCTTGGACATCTTGGCATACCGCTTAAGGGTGTGGGTCTTTCCATATCCGGATCGGCCAACCACGATTCCCAGGCCCATGTAATCCTGGCAGCTCTGGCAGACTCCCATGATTGCCCGCGCATCCCGGCTCTCATAAAATGTCTTCGGAGCAGGAATGACTGCATTGGCGCTGTCTTTCTCTTCATTCCAGCTTTGGGTCTTCATATACTCATCCAGCCTCCGCTCTACCGCCTCCACATCGCCTTTATAATTCCCAGCCAGATACATGGAGATGGTAGGCCGGGAATACCCGGTTACTGTGGCAAGCTTGGCAATGGTAGTTTTCTTCCCATCGACCAGAGCTTTGATCTGCTGTCTCATGCCGCTTCCCTCCTTCTCCGGATGCTCCTGTCTTTCCCTTTCCTCCGCTTCCTTCAGCTGTTCCGCCAATTCCTCACGCCTTGACATATAAATAAAAAACCTCTGTTTTTCTTCTTCTGTTGGGTTAATGCCTACATAAGGCGTCTTCATTTTGCTAAGTTCTTCTTTGATCTCAGCCACACTCATCATATCCGTTATCCTCCTGTCTTTATCCCTGTATAGCCCTTAAACGCTCCAGAGCCTCATTTCCTTTGCTCTGTAAAAACTCATTCTCTTCTGCTTTCTTCTGTCTACGTCCCTGGCGGTATTCCTTATCCACCGGCAGGGAAACCACCTTCTGTTTACGCTCCGGCTTAAGGGCCAGATCCAGCCCTCCAACAGTTGCAGTCTTGCGTCCTTCATCCACAAGCTCTGTATAACCTTTCCGAACAGCGTCCAGAAATTCCTGTGTTTCCTTTTGCTGGCGTTTCTGGTTGCGCAGATGCTTTTCCAGCGCTTCCTGAGATACGTTGCCGTAATAGTGCAAAAGCTCCGCCGATTCTGCTTCACATATCTTTTCGCCACTTTTAATGTCATAAACATACAGCTTTGTAACATCATCAAGATCCCATTTGATCCGGACTGTCTGCCCAATGTAAAAGGATAATTCATAGTTGGTGTACAGCACCCCAAAACGGTTGATCCCCTGATTGGTAACTCTGGCTGTTGCTGACCGCATAAGCTGAGAAACGGTATAATCCCATGGTGGGGCTGCCTTCTCATAGCGCTCCGCATTCTGGAATACTTCTAACGGCGTCTTCCATTTCTCCCCTGCACTCTTGAGAGCCCGGTGCTCCGTCTGCATATACTGTTGTTTCCACTGAGTCCACAGCTCAAAAAATTCCTCCATGGTATAGAGCTCTCCCCGTTCCAGCATCCCGTCAATGTCCTTATTCCTCTTCGCATAGGTTTTAGATCCGGTCAAAGTTCCTGTATAACTGGCAAACCAGCGGGAAAACTTGTTGCATACGGTATTGAAAAAACGTTCAATCGGTTTATCCCATGCCTGATATGGAAGGGAACGCCCAACCTCCTGTATCCCAATGGACTGGTAAAATCCAACTGTCTCAGCGTCAAAGTCAAACTCAATCTTACGTTCTTTCCGGTTCTGTCCAGTCATTGTTTTTGCAGTGTAGTCTTTACCATTATCAATATGCAGCACCTTCGGCACTCCACCGATCTCACTGTAGATCATCTTTACCAGACTGTCTTTCAGGGTCTGGCTATCAGCATCAACAGAAATGACGTCCCCGATGATCGCACGGCTCCGCATATCCTCCCAGGCAGTCAGCTTGGGACGTACTGCCTTTATCTTTCCATTGGGGGCAGTGTACTGTACCCAAACATCAAAGGTATGTTCATCGCCAACCACATACTCCATCACCTTAAGGGCAGTGGAATCCCGCTTGGTTTTGAGCATCATCTTATTTTTCCATTCCCGTGTCCCATTAGCTGCCAGGTATTGGGCGCTTCTGGCTCCCCGTTGTTCCATCAGGTAGCTTATGTAACGCCCGACCGTCCTCATAGACGGACACTCCCAGCCCTGCCGTTTTGCTTCCACTTTCAATGCATCATACAGCATTTCCCGTGTTCCAAGGTTCTGGCAGAAAGACCGGCTGAACCACACCGCCGCAATATAAGCTTTCTGTTCCTCCGGAAGAGATGGGAAGTTATCTTTAACCCGCGGCTTCCGGCACAAGCTCAACACCTTAAAATAATCCCTGCTGTGCCCGTCCTTCTGCTCCAGCCGTCTCGCCCATGCCTGGGCTTCCATGATATTCCCCACATACCGGTAGAGGGTTCGCTGGGATATCCCCAAAGACGCCGCAAACTCGCTTGCATAAGTAGTCTTTTCACGCTCATCATAATCAATAAAGCACTGCAGCTGGTTCGCCAGCTCCACAGCTTCATAGAATTTACGCTTGTTGCTTTCGATGTAAGAATTTAGATCTGCTTCCACATACCAGGGCGGCGTTTCTTCCCCGCTGGCCGGAGCCTCTTCCTGATCAACTGCCTGAGCAGCTTTGTAGGCCCTGCGGGCCTTGGGAGACAGGGAGGCAACTGAGACAAGGACTTGCGGACGCCCTCCGCCTTCTCGCGGCTGAGTTTTTAAGTCGTACTCATCTGGATTTCGATTGACTCTTGATGCCATACCACGATACTTCATTCCCTCATACACAGCTGCTTCTTCCAATGTGATGTACGTCAGATCCATGTTTTCACCTCCCTCCTATGCAATTAAATCCTCCACCGTTTTAGGATCCAGTTCCAAGACTTTAACAATATACGGCATATACTTTTTGCCAGAACGCATTCCCCGGATAATGCAATTCAGATACTGGGGGGAAATACCTACCTGCTTTGCCAGTTCTGCCTTACTCATTTCGCGGTCAACCAAAACCTTGGTGATGTATTTTCCTAATGGTGTTAATTTTGTAATCTTTCGCACCTGTCCATGCCTCCTTTCCATCAAATCCGGTTATCAGGGTGGTTCCCTGCTGCAAACAGCCTGCCTGCGTTTTCTTCTGGATAGAATACGAAAAGCATACTTTGCTGACTGTGAACCCCTGTTCCCTGCTTTATAAACTTTCGGCTTCTTAAACAGATAACTTCTGGAGGCCTGTCCCAGTACATCCGGATGTCCTTCCCGTTCTTCTTCCGGCTGCTCAAAGATTGTGCTGTTTCTCAAACGAATGTCTTTTTCATAATGCCAGCGAATACCGTCTTCTAATTCTTTGAGTGTCATACTCTCACCCAGATGTCCGGAATAATAGCCGTTGATCATCACTGCATTAGGATCCTGCTGTAAAATTTCCTGAACCTGCTTCTCATCTTCGGGTCCAAGCTTATCCGTCTCTGAATTAAGCCACACCGGTTTGGCATGCCAGCTACGGCCTGTTTTCCAAACAATAACCCAGGCAATTCCGTCTCGGATTTCTTCCGCATTAGCTGCGGCGATTTCACGTAATGATGCCATATATTTCTCTCCTGTTCTTTTTTTAGAATTTGTGTTATTCTTGGTTTAGTTTTAAATCATTCTAAAAACATTATAGTTCTAAACTTAGAACTTGTCAAGTGACAAGTTTTATATTTAGAACCAAAAATTCTATTATTAAAACGGAGGTTTTTATGGAAACAATTGGAACACGCTTACGTCATCAACGCGAGGAAAAAAAACTTACAATGAATCAAATACAAGAATTAACAGGGATATCTAAGGGAAATCTTAGTGGAATGGAGAATGACAAAAATAAACCTTCTGTTTCTGCTCTACTTTCTCTAAGTCAAATATTAGGGTGTTCTATTGATTGGTTACTTACCGGAAATAATTTTGTTCCAAAATCAGAACAGAATCCACTTACCTCAGAGTTCACTATTTCAGAACATGAGAAAGAATTATTAACAATGTTAAGAGTATTATCATCAGAACAACAATCTGACATTTATGATTTTGTATATCTAAAATACAAAAAAATATGTGATAGCAAAAAAGAATATATTCGCTCGATGAATACCGACAGAACCGACGAAAAAACAAATAGTTCCTCTGATGAAAATGAAAATATTTCAATCGCTTAATTTTTGTCTAAAATGATTTAGTTTTAAATCATTTTTTGCATCATTGTAAAATCATCTTTTATAGGGTACAAATAGCTCACAAAGCAAGTAAATACAACAAAGACGCATCTTTTTTATATTTTTCCTTAAATGCAACATTGCTTTTTACTGTTTTCAAAGCTTTTCTTATACTGTTATCCTATTTCTTTAACACTATTTTGACGCTAAAAATGCCATTTAACACTGTTTAACACCTTTTTTAACGCTATTTTTAACGGTTTAACGCTCATCTTTAACGCTTCATCCTCTCGACAGAAGCAGGCTGATCTGTTATACTATACTCGTACCCAACAACAGCATGCCACACTCATGCGGGTACATCCTTGACGACCGGAAAAAGCTTGCATTTATGCGGTTTTTCCGGTCGTCTCCTCTTTTTTAAGGCACAAAAAAAGAGTGCTTTTGCACTCCTTCCGTTTATGCCACTTCTCTGACATCTTATTTGTCAATTTTACCTCTCCACAATCCCTTCTCAATCCCCACAAATCCCGTATTTATAAGGTTTTTTCCCATCTAATCCCCAGTTGTCCCACCTTATCCCGTTTTGTCAATTATCTTGTCAACATACAATTACTCATTATTTGCCTCTCCTTTCCTGCATGGTGGAAACGGGCAGTTTTTGCAATCTGGGTTTTTGCATCTCTCCGGCGCTCCGTTTTTCCAGTAATAACTACGCCTTTCTTTTTCACTCCAAAATACTTGCCTTGTTTCTATTCCTGCTCTTTGTAATTTCTTCTGTATTTCCCTAAGCTCGTCCCTATAAAATCTGGCTCTTACGTTCTCTGGTGGTCTTGTATAGTCCAGCGGTTCTGCCTTTATGTCTAACAGTTCCCTTAAAATCTCTGCTGTAGTCGCTCCATACTGTCTAAATGCGCCCGTAACTATAAAAGCCTTTTGCCAGATAAAAAGTTTAAAACCTAATGCCGCCTCAACTTTTTTTAAAAATTCCTCTTCTGGGTAAATCGGTCTGTAAAGCCAATTTTCTAAATCTTTATCCATTTTCTACCGCCCCTTTTTCGTATGCTGTAATAACTGCTGCCCGCAAACTGTCGGCTGCGTCCTGCCTTTTTTGTATCCGTTCCGGCTGGTTAAGTCTAACGTGTTCTAAATTGTCTTGCTGCATAATTTCTACTATCTTTTCTGCCGCTCTCCTACTGTTTGTAATCAGTTTAAGTACGCTGCTACCGTTCAATGCGTTATTTTCATATACTCCATAATCGCATACTACTGGCTTTACTTCCCAGCTAAGAACATTTCCCTTAATCTCTAATGGCTGCATATAATCCGCTGCGTTCCGGCACACTGTCCCTGCTGCGTCCATTCCATTCCCCAACGCACGCATAAAGTTTGCCATTACTCCCGTTAATGTTTCTGCGGCTCTCCCTATGCTTTCCATGAAATCAACTTTAGCAAGGGCTTTTGTTGCCCTTGCTACCGCCTTTCTCCGTTTTCTCTTGTCTATACTTGCTGGCGGGTTTACCCCATGCCGCTTTTTATAATTCTTTTTCCACTGTCTATAGTTCATGCTCTGCCCTCGCTTTCTGTTTCGTAATCGTCAATGCTCATTTGTCCCGGAAGTTGCCCCCCTCGGTGTCCGTTTCGGACACTTCTTTAAACCAGCCTTTTTCTACCGCTATCTCCTTTTCGCAAATTCCCAGAACACAGTAGCCCCCTGCAATAGCTGTATGCGTTTCCTCTGTATCCATGCAGGATATATATACCTCTTTCGTGTTTCCAGTGGCTCTGCCCTCTTCAAATTCTTGTATAACTGCAATCTCTCCGATGCTGTACTTTTCATACTTCAAAAGCAAATACGGCAACAGCCCTGCACATACGGCTTTAAATGTCTGCCCGGAAACTCTGATATACTTCTTTTCTTTTGCGTCGCTTGGCAGATGCTCCATTTTTTCTGCGTCCGCTTTCTCCCGTAATTTTTTCTTTGTTTCCCGGTCTATTCTGTCCTGCTCTTCGTTGTACCTCTGCTCGTCTGTCTTTTCTGCCTCTGCCTTGTTTATGTACTGGTCGCACTTCTCGCAAGTCCCAGTCTTTACGTTGCAATCTTTATATCGCTGGCAGGAATAACACAATGATGTAATGCTTTCTGGGTGTGGTGTTTCGTAATCGTCCCCCGCTTTCTTTCCTGCCACCTTTGCGGCTATCTCCTTTGCCCTTACGCTGCCGCCTGCTGCCTGCTCCGCAATTTCCCTCTGCTCGTCCTCTGGCAGTTTTGCCTCCTCATAAGCAGCCGTAATACCCATGTTCCCATTTTTCAGCTGCTCTTTAATCTCCGGCGTGGCATTGTTGTTAATGCTCTCCATTCTGGCTACGTTTGTGCTGCTCTCATTCAACATAGCCGCCACTAAGTCCCGCATCTTGCCTTTAATCTCTAATCCGTCCTCTTCTTTTGCCCGGATAAGCGCCGCTTTTGTCCGCTCTACTAATCTAGTCTTTTCGTATGCAGTAAGCCCCTGCGTATATCCATTACCCGCCAGTAAGGACAGCTCATACATTGCCTCTGTCATATCCTTGTAGCGGTACTTTACTTTCTCATACTCCTTATGCCCCCGCTCCAAATTCATAATATTTGCTGCGTTTCTTCTATGCCCGTCTACTATCCGAAACTCGCCGTTTACCCTTGCAAGTACCGTGGGCTGCTCCTGCCCTACGTGTAAAAAACTGTCTGCCAGTTCTTCTATGTTCTCTAAGCTCTGGTGCGTGTTCTCCGGCGCAGCCTTAACCTCATAAGGGCTTAAATAAATCTCTTCGTAATCTTCCACCCTGCCTGCTGCCGCAGCTCTGCTCTTTGCGTTCAAAATATCATTTAAGCCAAATTTTGCCTTTGCCATGTTCTTTCCCTCACTTTTTTTCTTTATGCGTATCTAAAATAAATCAAATAGATTTTCTGTTCATAGGTCAAATCGTCGCTATACAGCATACGGTTAAAATCACTTTCTGTTAAAGCCCGTACCTTTCTTTTTAATCTATACAGAAAAAGCCATATACTTAAAAACATTTCAAAAACCGTCATAATTTATCTCGCTTTCCCCGTGTACTCTGTAATAAATTTCTTGTATCCCTGCACCGCTCCGCAGCACGGGCTATATTCATAAATCGGCTTTCGCATAAATGAACTTTCTGCTACTTTCTTGGAATATCTGATAACGCCCAGTATTTTATACTTTCCATTCTGCGCCAGCCATTCCACGCCCGCCGCCTCTCCGTCTGTATTCTGGTAGGACGTTACCAGCACGCCGCCCAGATGTAGCCGTTCATTAAACGCTTTTGCGTCCTCTATCTGTTCTGCCACAATGTCCAGCCCCTCTAATGCGTCCTCGTCAATCTTCACGGGTACTATAACCTCGTCCGTGATTGCCAGCGCATTTACCACGTTAAGCCCTATGTCCGGCGGGTTATCTATTATGCAGTAATCGTAAGCCCTCTGCACTTCAATATAATCAAATTTCGCCCAGCCATACCCCAGCAGCTTTGCTGTCGCCAGTTTTTTATATCTCTCTATCTGGTTTTCATTCTCTTCCCTCGTCAAATTCCATGCAGCTCCGAAAAGTGACAGATTAGCGGCTATAATGTCTATTCCCTCATACTCCGTATGTTGTATAATTTCCCCTGCTCTCTGCCATTCCCCACTAAGCATCCTTGTTATCGGCGCTATACTCTCTGCGTCATATCTTCCATACGCCCTGCTTGCATTTCCCTGCTTGTCGTTATCAATCAGCAGCACCTTAAAGCCTCTGCGGTACAGCTCGTATGCCATATTTACCGCCGTAAAGGTCTTTGCTACGCCGCCCTTTAAATTCAAAATACTTATTGTTTTCATTCTTTCCCTCACTTCCTGCGCCTGCCTCTTAGCGCAATGTAATAGTTGCCTGCTCCTTTGTCAGTTCCTCTGTATGTAATAAATACCGTTCTATCAGCTCTGCCGCTTTCTGCCAGCCATAACATACCGCTGTATAATAGCCCTGCTGCCGCAGATACTCTAACCAACGCCTTTGATTTTCTGTTGTGGTATTCTTTCCAGCCTTAAGCTCAATGTAAAGCCCGTGATACCCTGCCCGTGCAGCTGGTAAAACAATGTCCGGCACGCCCGCCTTTACTCCCTGCCTCTTAAGCGCTACCGCTGTCGCTCTGTCACGCTTGCCTCCGTTTGGTACGTGGTGCATATATTCCAGTTCCGGCATACGCCCCATGTTATACCCAGCCCAGCTAAACAGTGCCTCTTGATTCCCGCTTTCGTCGTCAAGTCTAAAATTTTTCATGCTTTCGCCTCTCTTCCCTATGCTGCCTATATAACATTTTCCATTCGTCTTTATTAAGCTGTCTTTTGTAACACAAATAGCGTGCTGTCTGTCTTTCAAATATTTCCAGCTGCTCTGCTGCATCTGTCCCTTTTCCACCTGCTGCCACAATCATGCATAGCGACGGGCTTATAATTCCTAATGCCCTATTTATTTCCCCGCTGCATATACATTTTGGTGTTTTCGGTCTACGCTTTATCATAAACTCTTTGTAAAATGGCTTCTTATTCTTTCTCATATTTTCGCCTCGCCCTCTTCTTAAACTCCACATACTTGTAAATTCGATACAGCAGCCCCGTGTTTCCGTTCTTTCTTGCCGCCTCTACTGCCAGCAGCTCTACTGTCTGTTCCTGCTCTGCTGTCTTTCCCGTCATTACGTCCCAACGGCAAATATCAAAATATTCACACCGTATGCAGCAGCTGTGGCAGCCTTTCCCTTTCTGGAATAACCAGTATTTAAGCCTCTCTATCATTTTCCGCTTTCTCCTTTCTGCTCCCGTTGTCTGTCCACTCGTCCTGCCGCCGCATCACGTCTGCCGCTATCCCAAACGCAAGCAGCCCTAATGCCACAAACAGCAATAAAACTATCGCAATCAACGCCGCTGCAATCAGCAGTCCTTGTATTATCTGCATCTTATCCCCCCTTTTCCTCTAATTTGACTAACGTATATCTGAAATACCCATACCCGTAATAATCCGGGCTGTGTACGCCTTTGCTTACGCTGTCCTTATCCACGTAATATCCTTTTATCTCTCTCGGCTCTGCCTTAAACCACTGCCTATCTGTAATTACCCTTATTTCCGGCTCTGGTCTTACAAGGTTCTTGCTACAATTCCAACGCTTGCCCTGCAATGCCCCGTCCTCGTCTTTTCTGTGCTTGTCCGTATATTTGATAAAATAGCTTGCCAGTTTCGCATAATTGCCACTGTCGTCCAGAGGAAAAACCTTTATACGGTTATGCCCCTCGTATGCCTTATACCAGCAGCGCTGTAAAATCTCTGTGTCAATCTTATTTATCACTAAATGATGATGCCTTGCACCTCTCTCCCCTATCTCCATAACGTGTATGTACTTAAGCTCTAACCCTGCCTTTTTGTACTCTTTCCGGCACTCCCTTAAAAATACGTCTATGTCCTTACGCATCTGCTCTTTTGTTCTATCTGGCTGCCCTTTCTTTCGGATATAGTCAAGTTCTAAGTGATAATCCCCATAACCAAAATTAGCGTTCATCAGTATTCTTAACTTTCTCTCCGCTTGTCTGGTGTTTACCTTTGCCTGCTGCTCCTTTGTCGGCTTAACCTTATCCCCTCTCTTTATCCCCGGCTTTTTATATCTGCTTGTAAAATACCTTTCTACCTCTATCGTTTTCCCTGCTCTGGTTATCCTCTCTACGTATGGCATACCCTTACCCCTTTTTCTCTATATCTGTCGGATAGTTAATACTTTTATCAAGTGGTAAAACGGGCTTGCTGCCCGTGATTTTTCCTTGCTTTTCTGCCATACTTCGCTTATAATATTTGTAGGTTTAAAAGCTGTATAGCTTAGCCCCTATGGTATTCCCGTACCGTAGGGGCTTTTCCTTTTTATTCAATTTTTACCACCATGCAGCCTGCGGCTAATTCGCTCATTGCGTAATCGTAGGCTCTCTGGTACGGCTCTTTGCAACTGTACCCAGTGCAAGTATGTAAGCGGCTGCCTTTGCAAAATTTGCAGCTGTTCATTTTTGCGTAATCATTTGCCGCCTGCTCCCGCAGTTTGTCTATCTGTTTTCGTACCTCTTCCAGCCTCTCTGCGTTTACTACGGGAATACCTAGCTTGTCTGCCGTTTCTATCTCCCTGCGCATACCCTCGCTGATACCATACTTGCCGCCTACAATCACAAAATCGCAGCTTTTCAGCAACGCTAGGCCTGCTGCCAGCCCTTGCGCCCGTTCCTGCGGTTTTCTCTCGTCCAAACACTGCGTCATATATAAATGTGGTGTAATCGGTGCTAAACCCGCCTTAATCGCCTGCCTTGTAAGTGCCTGCGCATATTCTATATTTCTGTCCAGCTCTGCGCCGTCCTTTGCCCGGTACGGACTGCATATGTACACTTTCATCATACCTTTTTACCTGCTTTCTGCTGCGCCTCTGCCCTCGCCTGCTCATTTCCTGCCAGATATGCAGCTAAGCACATAAGCTCGTCCGCTCCCTTTTCGTCCATAAAATCGCAATCAATGCAGCATTTACAGTATCCCGTAATCTGTAAATATCTGTCGTACACTTCCTGCGGTGTCTGGCACTGCTTTAAGCTGCTTACCATGCCTGCAAGCCGCTGTACTGCCTTTATGCCTACCTCTCCACCTTTCCCATGTATCCCTACTGTAATTTCCCGCATTTTTGTTGTGCCGTCTGCTCCTAATACTGTTTTACTCTTCATTCTGTGCCTCGCTTTCTCCTTTAAGTCCAGCTAAAAGCATTGTCATTGCGTCTATAGCTGTGTCAAAATGTTTCCCCAGCTCTGCTGCACCAAAAAGCCCCTGCTGTCTGTTTCTTCCGTTCCCTTTCATTACCTGCGCTTGCAGAATAGGCTTTAACTGGCTAAGTCCCGCTATGCTATCCTCTAACTCTTCCTCACTCACGCAGATTTTTACATAACCTTTTCCGATATGCTCAACGCTCATTTTTACTCTGCCTTTCCGATTGTGTGTACTGATACCTCATAGGCTGTACGTGTTTCTGTTACTCTTTCCGTTACTACGCCGTCTGCGTAAATTTCCTCTATCAACTTTTCATATTCCCTACTCTGCAATCTCCCCAACAACTTTACTGTGTCCCCCGGCAGCCAGTTTGCCACCTCGTCCGCTGTTTCATTCCAGCAAATACATGGTATAAGGCTGCTGCTCTTCGTAAGCTGGTTTCTTACTTTTACGAAAATATCAGAAATGCGCTTTCTTCTCGGCGTTTCTCTGTATGTAGGTTTATATACAATCTCGCCCACTAACACTATGTCATTTTGCCTTTCTGCCTTTGGGCTTAATGCCACAAAATCAGCCAGTACAAAAACCTGCTGCCGCCCCGTGGAAAAATCTTTAAGTGTCTGCATCTTCCCGTAAAGTAAAAGCCTGCTGCCTGCCGGATACTCCCGCAAAACGTCAAACTTTACGCCGTTCGTCGATTTATACGGCGTGTCCCACGCAAACGCTACTACCAGCGTGTCCGTTATCCCGCTCGGTCTTTCTACCTCAATCAGCCCCAGATACCCCTTAAACCGCAGCCCGCATATATCCTCTACTACTTTCAGCTCCTTTACGTCCCCTGCCAGTCCTACTACGTTCTTTTCACTGCTGCCCGCTGTCAGCTGCTCTAAAATTTCCGTGTTAAGGTCTTTTAAAAAGTTCGGCATAATTTCTTTTTTATCCTGCCCTTTGCTCATGTCTTGCGCCCTCTCTTTCTCTTCCATAGCTTTGTAGTTCCTCTGTCGCTCTTTTGTAACACTCTACGTCTTTTTCTTCTTTTACCTTGCATACACATTTTCCCCGTTTCTCCCCGGTATACTCCCAGATTTCTATAAAACCGTCGTCATATATGCTAAATCTGCTGTGCATACGCAAGTTGTGCTTTTTCTGTAATGGTCTGTATACTCGGTAAAACTCTTTTACTGCCTCGCTGTATTCGTCCATGCGCAGCCCTTACCTCTCCGGCATCTGATATACCCTCGGTATATCCGTTGCCATAGGCGGCGTAGGCGTGCTGCCTCTGATAAGCCCCATGCTGCCCGCTGCATATAAATAGCTGCTGCATACTTTCTCTATCTCGTCCAGTACCTCTATACAGCGCTCTTTACTCTCATACTCTGCAATTTCTTCCGTACACCCGTTTCCTATTCTTATTGTGTGGCGCTCTTCTGCTCCTTTTTTCATATATTCCACATACTCTAATGTTGCATAGTTGCCGCCCAGCTGATACAGCTTTTCTCTGTTCTGGCTGCGTATATATACGTTACTCATGTTCTGCCTTTCTTTCCCCGGTTTCGTCCGGCTCTTTGTGTTCTTCGTATCCCTCTAAGTATCCGGCACAAACTATATCAATCTCTTTGCCGTCCCTGCCGTCGTTCCTTATCTCGATTTTTCCGTAATATGCGTAAATACAGCAGCCGTCATAATCAAATACCCGTATGCTGCCCTCTGTCGCCTGCTCCGGCACTTCAACTACCAGAGGCTCTGCCTGCTGCTTTTTATCAGTGTTCTTATGTTCCTGCTGTGGCTCTCGGCTGGTAAGCATTGCAAATAATGCAATAACTATTACTCCTGCTGTCGCCGCAGCTATCCATATCAGTAGTTTAAGCGCCTTGTTTTCTCGTCTATGTTTCTTCCTCATGTTCTCCCTTTCTGTCCTCTATCATTTCTGCCCGTGTCCGTTTTTTAATTCCCTCTGCCATTTGCAGCGTTCTAATTTCGTCCTCACTAAATTCCCATAACTCTTTATTACTCTGTGGCGCATCTTCTGGAAAAATTTTCTGCGCTTGTATAAAAGCGTTCATAAATGTGCCTAACTCCTCGTAAAATACGTTTCTGTAAAATTCAAATTCCAGCTCTATTTCTATCCGCTGTACTTTTGTGCAGTAAATTCCTATTTTCTGTCGTTTTCCTCTGGTTCTGTAATATTCTGTATTATCCGAATAGCCCAGTACCTTATACATACACTGTTTAAGTAGCTTTATTTCATGCCGCCCGTTATAGCTGAAAAGAAAATACTCTATCTCTTCCTTTTCCAGTTCTTCCAGCGTACTTATGCCGTTCTTTTCAAGTAGGCGCTGTAGCATTTTTGCCGCTGTTTCCTTTTCTCCCCCTACGCCCCGCTCTGCCAGTGCTTGCAATTTCTTAATGCGCTGTATCGTCTTTTCGTCCATTAGTTTCCCTCTCTTTCGTTTCCCAGTAATAGCTATTCACTATGCACATTTCCCGGCTAAAAATCATATACAGCGCTAACGGCACTGTAAAAATCGCTATTGTAGCGTCCCCCTCTAATATGTAAACTGCCAACGCCGTAAATGCCAGTAACGCTACACCGTTCCTTTTCTGTATGATAAAATACTGGAGGCGGCGTTTCTTCTCCCTCTGCCTTTTCCGCATATCTTCCAGCGCATCTGCGTACCCTCTTCTATACGCTGCTGTTACTGCTACTCGTTTTTCTCGTTTTAGTTCTGCTATCTGTATGGGGGCTATATTCTCCATTCCCTGCCTCTCTTTCTTTTGGCGGCGCTCTCGTAATTTTCATTGCTACCGCTCCCTATTCTGGCGTAATTTACCGTGTGGGCGCTTTTCACATTAAAAAGCTGCTTAAAACCTGTTGAACGACTGCATACTTTATAGCTGGTATACCCGCTGCTATTTTTTCACGGTATCCAGATGCAGCTATTCGCCTGCTGCCCTCTGGTGCAGCTCGCCAAACTGCTACCTAAAACGCCCTGCTGGAATTGAACCAGCGCCCCCGCTATATCCGGCTGCGGTATTCTCCCACTGAATTAAGGGCGCTTACTTGCGGCTGCTGCCGCCTAATATGGTATCTCTAAACCGTTTTCATTTAAAAAATCTAATACTTTCATATAGCCCAACCCTTTGTTTGTCGGTATCCACATACCCTCTTTGTCATATTCCCCGCCACCTAATACATAATCTGCAAGCCGCTTATCTTCCTTTTCCAGCTTTAAAATTCTGTCCCTATCTTGCAGTATTCCAAATAAGCAAAATATACAGCCCGTCCTCTTACAACCCGTCGTACAAAATTGGCAGCCTTTATAATCATTCGTAGCCTCGTATATTGTTATCTGTCCTCGTATCTGCTCTTTGTCTAATTTTGGTACTATCTCTCCGTAGCACTCTGCGTAATCAACCTCATACTTAAGCAAATATTCTAAAACATCATTTTCGCTCCAAAACGACATAGGGGCAGACATTGGACGCTTTAAATCAAAAGCATTACAGCCATGCTTTAACCACTTTTGCAGTCTTAAATTACTTTCTTCTGCCATTGTTGCTACGATTGGCAGCCTACCCGTTTCTTTCTCATACTTTTTAGCTGGTTTCTTTTTCATGTAGTCGCAGCATTTATGCGATATTCTAAATGGTGCATCAAGCAAAAATTTATACTGCGGTATGTTGTACTTACTTTTCTCCCCGTTTTTATCTACCGCTACGCCGTCCAGCTTTTTCATTCTGTATGTATAGCCTTTTCCGCTCTTAAGCCCTACCCTCGCCTCTGCGATTGTTTGCGCTACTTCTTTGGAAATTACTGGGTATCCGTACTCTGTAATAATCTGCTTAAAGTTCTTTTCTGGTCTTACTGTTACGTCTGCGTGCCTCTTCCCGCAGGCTCTTACGCTCCTATGCTCTAAACCCGTATCAACAAACACTCTCGGCAGCCCTGCGCCTATGAAACGGCTTTCTATATCGTCTAAAACTCTGCTGTCTTTCCCGCCGCTTATGCTTATGTATGCGTCGTGATATTCTATAAAATCTGTTATACGTCTTACTGTCATTCTGATTTTTGCATCTAACGGCAAGCTCTGCATTTGAAATAAATCTAATTTTGTATGTACTGCCATTCTTTGCCCCTCTTCTGTTTAAATCGCCCTCTGTGCCATATCTGCGCTGTACTGCTGCCTATTACCACCACCAGCACCGCCCCTTTGCAGCTCGTGGTAAATCGTGGCTCTATGCACGTCCATAGCCGCTGCTATCTCGTCCGCTTTCTTTCCGTTCCGGCACATTTCTTCTATGGTCTTTCTGTCCTCATAGCTCAATCTCTTGTACTTGCGTGCCATTTCTCCCGCTCCTTTCTGATTTTTGGATAAAAAAATAGTGCGATAGAGTTTTTTAAGCTCTACCGCACTATGCTTTTTACTTCAATCTACCGTAAAAAAATAAATGCGGCAGAGGCTTTAATACCTCTTGTCGCATTTAATTTTAAAACTTATCTCTTTTTTTACATTTTTGGCAGCTATTCAGCCATATGTCAATTTGTACATAGATATGCTTATGCAAACCAGCTTGCAGCGCATATTTCCGCGCAAATTGCAGCATGGCTGAATAGCTGCCATTTTTGAGCTTAATTTCACATTTGAGAAATCAACATCAAGCCCACAGCTTTTCATAAGCAATTTTACATTTTACTCTGCTCTTCGGAGCGCTGTTTACATACTCATGAATCTGAAATATTTCAGCACAGAAGAGGGCTCTGCCTCAGATTTACCGATGCAGAGCCCATAGAAATCAAAAACTTCCTTTTATGAATCCTCCAAGGAGAATACGAAGAGGATTGTATTGATATAAAAATGACAGCCAAGCACTGCCATTTACCTGCTGTTCCAAAATCTGGCCGGCAGCAGTAGCGGCAAAACAGTTAAGCAGCGCACCCGCAATCCAGAGGATCAAAAGACCTTGAGCCAGTCCAAGAAGCGCCCCTGCGATCTGGTTCAGTCCGCACAGTATGGGAAGTCTTGCGATCAGATCCAGCCAGCGAATCAAAATCCGAATAAGAATATATGCCAGCAGAAAGATCACAAAACCGCAGACTGCATTGATCAGCATATCCGCCAGATAGGTACTGATATATTCCGCGAACTGATCCACTCCAAGAATATGGTAAAATTCACTGTTATTATTTTCCAGCAATATATCTTTGACGGACTGAGGAAGTTTCATATTCTCAATGGCTATGCGCTGAGCAGCAGGAAACTGGACTTCCTGTGCGGAGGGTGCCTGCCAGCCAGACGCATTCAGAATTGTCCGAGCCGCGCGATCACGTATTTCAGGATTGGCCCGGATAAACTCCGTTGCCGCCGGCGCAGCCATTTTCACCAGAAGAATAGTAAGCACCAGCGCTCCTACGGAAACACACTGCCTTAGAAATCCCCTGTGGTGGCCATACAATACCATTCCTATTAAAAATACAGCTGCCGCTATGGGCAGCCCGTGTTCTGTTATCATGATTTAACTTCTTTCCGTTGTTATCTATATTATTTTTAAAAGTTCCAAACCGTATTTCTGACCTCTATAATACCCGATCACGGATAAAGGCTGCCACTCCGAACTGGTCATTTGTCAGCGTAATATCATCTGCCGCAGCTTTTACCTCATCTGAAGCATTTCCCATGGCAATACCAATTCCAGCGGCTTTCAGCATCGGAATATCATTTTCACCATCTCCAAAAGCCATCGTGGATGCTACAGGGACAGAAAGATAGTCTGCCAGCCAGAGGAGGGCATTTCCCTTTGTAGCATCCCGGGCATTGATCTCCAGATTATTGTACATTGACGAACTGATGGCAAGTCCAGGAACCACAGACAGCGCTTCTCTCAGAACCTCCTTCTCGGAGGGGTCAGTCAGAAATATATTTACCTTTTCGGCGCTGCTTTTTGTCTCCTCCATATATTGGTAGATATCAGGCACTACATCTCTGGTTGCACGGACCATTTCCTGAAGCACCGGACGCAGGCCGTATTCCTCCATATGTTCAAAAAAATCCGGCTGCGTGATACCGCGTCCATTTACATAAGGGTCATACATAACATGATAGCCTCTGGCAATATCCATAACTTTCAGGGCCTGTTCGCTGGTCAGGACACACCTGTTCAATGGGGTATTTGTTTTTAGATCCATCACTGCGCCTCCGTTCGTAGTGATAGCATAGCGGACACCCGGAAGATCCCGAAGGATTCCAGGGATCCCATCTACAGCCCGTCCCGTGGCAGGAACAATGTGGATCCCCAGGCGGGCGCACTGTTCCAGGGCCCGACGGTTTTCTTCAGACAAATGCTTTTCACTGTCTAAAAGGGTGCCATCCAGATCCAGGGCGATCAGACAAATCTGGTTCATCATATGAAATGCTCCTCTTTCAGGACAAGAAGTCCTGCTTTGTCATATTTGGATGAGAAAATTCCGGTCATCTTCTTAAAGAAGGTAGGATTCTCCGCACGGTCTGCCGCCTCTTCGATCAATGCTTCCGCAGCAGCTTTTGTGAGACGCTCGCCGTCTTCTTCCATAATCTCGATCCGCTCATAAAGTGCCAGCATACTCTTCCCGGAAATGCTGCAGTCAATACTTCCGGCGTATTCACAGGCATATTTTGCAAATTCGTCAATATCCAGCTCCGGCTCATTCGTTTCTGGCTCCTGCACGGGCTGCCTGGGCGGCTCAGGTACCAGTGGAATAGCCTGACGGCGTTTTGGCGCTGCCTGGGGCTGTCCAGGCGTTTGAGGTGCCGTCAGACGGGATACGGGGGCCGTATGAGCAGCAGGACGGGCAGCCATTCCAGATGTCATATCTGTCTGGGAGGTGCTATCATTTACAGAACGTGTCTGATCCGCAAAGGATCTGGCTGTTGTATGCGAAACAGATGACGGACGATCTGGCTTATCCTCTGCTAAAGACCGGGCTGCGGAGCTTTCTTCTGACAATCCACCGCCCTCTGAGGCGCTTTGGGACGCCTGTGGGCGAACCGCAGCCTGATAGGCAGGACGGGCCGGGAGGATTCCCGGTTCCTCTGGCATCTCATCCTCGGATACAACCGATCCGAAGGCTGAAGGACGGCGCGGCGCATCCCCCCGGGATATCTCAATTCCGGCTGACGGCCGGATCGGAGCTGATGGAGCAGGCGCTCTATGAAGCTCTACAGAGCGCACCGGGCGGTTATCCGAACCGGAAACAGCCGGTTCTTCCTGCGTTCCATCGGAAATGCCAATACACTCAAACCGCTTTGCAAGTCCAGGGTAAACTCTGTGAAGCTCTTCCAGACGTTCCGCCGTATCAATGAGAACAACGCTCATGCCGGTTTCGTCTCTGGCCATAAGCTGATTTAGTTCCTGAAGGATGGCTTCATTCATGTCCCCGGCCTGTTCAATGATGAGATCTTTTCCCGTCAGCTTATCTGACAGTGTAAAAATGCCTCTATGGTTCAATTTTGAACCTGTGATCTTCGCAGCCTGATTTTTAGCGCCTGTTTCCTGGTGAATCCGTTTTAATGTCTTTACAGCCAGTTCAAATCCCTCTTCCGGTTTTTCCGCCTCAATCATCAGATGGTTGGAACCGCTGTATACGGGACCTTTTTTCAAATGGCGAATATCTGTAAGTATCTGGGTCTGAGCGGCCTGCGTTTCTTCGCTGTATCCGTGTTCTTCTGCAAGACGGGACATCTCCTTTGCAAGATCCTCCTGAACCTCTGCCTCATGTATATGTGCTCTGAGCATATCGTCGTCTGTTTTGGCAGCCTGTAAAGAGGGCTCACACTCAGGCTGCTCCTGCTGTGTTTCACTTGCATACACGGTTTCCTGATAAGCCTCATCTTCTGCCACAGCCATTTCTTTTGAAGCCGTATCATAAGATTCTGTATCCATTTGCGCGCCCTCATCCCCGTCAAATGAAAGGGCGGCCGTATCATCCTCTTCTGTTTCTGTATCGTCGGAAAAAATCGGGGCAAAGGCATCTGTTTCTTCAGGAAATTCCTCTGTTTCCGCGTATATATCAGTCTCAGGAGACAGTGTGGGAAGATCATCGCAGCACTCATCCTCTGCAGCCAAATTCCCTGCGCCGCCGTCCGTTTCCCTGGCCGACGTATCGGATACGCTTTCATAATCCGCTTCACCTACAGGCTCTGGCACCGCACCGTAGGTTTCCTCCGTCACGCTATCATGACTCTGGGCGTCAATAGGAAGAACCATAGGCTTTCTTTTGTCATATTCCTTCTCTACTGCCTTTAATCGAGCCTCATATTTGTCCTTATTTTCCATCAGATCCATCTGGTAGCTGGTCAGCGGAGCGTACTGAACCTTCAGGTCAATGGCCTTGTCCACATATTTTCCTGTGCCAAACATCAGCATGATCTTGTCACAGGTCATGACGCAAAGCTGCTCCATGTGTGCCGCATTGTAAAGTTCGGCCAGTTCGTAGAGCCATTTTTCATCCAGTTCCACGTTGCAGTACTGCTCCAGCGTGTGAATCAGCTGCTCTACGGGAGCGCCTTTTGCACCCAAAATCAGGTAGCGCAGAATATACTGTCTTGGATCTTCGGGAGCCAGGTCGCAGAATTCTCTGTAGTAGTCCTCTGCCTCACCGGTGCTGCCTTCTTTGATGGCAAGTTCGGCCAGCTTATACAGCAGGCGTTTGCCGATTGGAGCCCGCTCAAAAGCCAGAAGAAGAATATCCTTTGCCTCCTGGTACTCTCCATTTTTTTCATATACGCCGGAAACCATGGACAGAATGTTGACATTGCGGACCCGTCTCCAGTCAATCGTGTCTGCAATCTTCATCGCTGTCTCAAAGTCCTCTGAGGCGATCTTTTTCTTGATCTGATCAATCCTTAAATTAAACTCATATTTATCCATTTTGTGCATCTCTCCCTGCCGTAAGCGGCATTTTAAAGCTCGGTTCTTCCTTCCAGCGCCCGCAGTAGGGTCACTTCATCTATATATTCCAGATCGCCGCCTACAGGTACGCCGCTGGCAATCCGGGTCACCTTGATGCCGGTAGGTTTAATCAGTTTACTGATATACATGGCCGTAGTCTCGCCTTCCAGACTGGAATTGGTTGCAATAATGACCTCTTCCACATCTGCCTGAAGGCGCTGCATCAGTTCCTTCAGCTTGATATCATTGGGGCCGATTCCCAGCATGGGGGAAATGGCTCCGTGAAGCACATGATAAACTCCGTTGTATTTGCCGGTTTTTTCGTAGGCCGCAAGGTCTCTGGTGTTCTCTACCACCATGATGGTTCTGTGATCCCGCTTGGTACTGCTGCAGATCGGGCAGAGTTCCTTATCTGTAAGAGTAAAACATTCTTTGCAGTAGCGTACATTATTTCTGGCTCCGGTCATGGCTCCCGCCAGCTGCTCTACCTGTTCCTTTGGCATATTGATAATGTGAAATGCAAGTCTCTGGGCAGACTTTGCGCCTACTCCGGGAAGCCTGGACAATTCTTCGATCAGTTTGCTGATCTGGCTGCTGTAGTAATCCATTAGAAGGGGAAGCCTCCGCCTAATGCGCCGCCCAGTCCGCCGGTGAGCTTGGACATGGCCTCGGTGCTGTCAGCCTCCATCTGGCGGAACGCCTCATTGGTGGCTGCTACGATCAGATCCTGGAGCATCTCGATATCGTCAGGATCTATCACTTCCTCTGATAATTTAATGGAAACGACCTCTTTTCTTCCGGAAACGGTCACAGTTACGGCTCCGCCGCCTGCTGCCGCAGTGTATTCCTTCTCTTCCAGCGCCTTGGTAGTCTCCTCCATCTGGCGCTGCATACGCTGTGCCTGCTTCATAAGATTATTCATATTTCCCGGCATACCGCCTGGGAATCCGCCACGTTTTGCCATGGTATTGTTCCTCCTCTTTCTGCCGGATCCGCGTCCGGATCCTGAATAGTTACTTTGTTATTATTGAAAATGGGTCAGTCCTCGTAAGTGATATCCATCTGGATTTTCTCTTCCAGGTCTTCTTTTGTAACGTAAATCGTGTCCAGCCGTTCACCACGGCCGGCCAGCCTTGTTTTAAAATAAATGGCCTTACCGTAAGACGCTTCTACCTTGCGTTCCAGTTCTCCAATGACGGTGGGACGCTTCCCCATATCATAGCTCATGGGGTCTAAAAACACAATAGTCAGACAGCCTTCGCCGCCAGGTTCCACCACTGTATCTCTCAGATAGGATCTTGCCCCTCCGCCGATGCTGCGCACGATTTTAGCCCATTCGTTGCGGATCAGGCTGAGATCTTCCAGCTGAGCCTTGGGCAGGGAAATGGTTTCGGCCGGAGTCGACACCCCCCCATATAGGGGCTGATCGGCGTTATTTTCCATCGGGCTGCCAGCAGCGGGCTGTAAAGCCAGGCCGTCAGGAATCTGGCCTGACGCAGCGCCAGGGACAGCCTCCCCGGCTTTGTAACCGCCCGAATTTCCCGCGTTAGATGCCGAAAGCCCAAAATCCCCCCGGGAACCAGGCATACCTCCAGCCGGGCAAAGCCCTCTGACCTCTATGTCCTCAAGCTGCTCTTCCAGCTGATGAAGCCGCTGTAAAATCGAATCCAGATCCGGCTCCATAGCCGGTCGGGTTAGACGGATCAGCGCAACCTCTACCAGAACACGTTTCTGACTGGCATACCGCAGCTGGTTCGACAAGTCGGAAAATACCCGGATATAACGCATCAGGGTATTTCCATCTGTTTTGGTACTGTCCGCCTTCAGCTGCCTTAAGTTCTCCTCTGACATATCCACCAGCCCCTCCGGGTCATCGGCGCTCTGAATCAGAAGGAGATTTCTCAAATACCAGATAAAGTCGGTCACAAACTGCCCCAGTTCCCGTCCCTGTATCACAATTTCTTCCAGTTCCGTAATACAGTCCTTTGTGCGCCCTTCCGTCACTGCGCCGAACATACGGCTGAATACGCTGGAATCAACAGCCCCCAGAACTTCAAGAGCATTGTCATAGGTAAGAAGCGTTCCATAATGAAAGGCAATGCACTGATCCAAAAGGCTTAATGCGTCTCGCAGCGCACCATCGGCTGCCTTTGCAATATACATTAACGCTTTGTCCTCTACCTGGATCTGCTCTGCCTGAGTAAGTTCCCGGAGCCGGTCCGCAATGGTATCCACGGAAATGCGTTTAAAATCGTACCGCTGGCACCGTGACAGGATCGTAACCGGGATCTTGTGAACTTCCGTAGTGGCCAGAATAAAGATCACATAGGACGGCGGTTCTTCCAATGTCTTTAAAAGGGCATTAAACGCCCCAATCGAGAGCATATGCACCTCATCGATGATATAGACCCGGTATTTCCCCTCCGTCGGAGGATACTGAACCTGCTCTCGGATATCGCGGATATTTTCAACGCCGTTGTTGGAAGCCGCATCAATCTCCACTACGTTCATGGAAGTGCCCGCAAGAATCGAACGGCAGGCTGCGCACTGATTGCAGGGACTGCCGTCTATGGGATGCTCACAGTTGACTGCACGGGCATAGATCTTTGCAATACTGGTCTTTCCCGTACCTCTTGTTCCGCAGAACAGATAGGCATGGCCGATCCGTTCTGAAGTAATCTGATTTTTTAAGGTCTGTACGACCGGGTCCTGTCCTTTGACATCTTCAAAGGATACGGGACGCCATTTTCGGTATAAAGCCGTGTATGACATGGCTGCTCCTTATTCGTCTCCGAAACTGATCCCCACCATCTTTGCTTCCTTAATCATGGAACAGTTGGGATCAACGGTTTTTAATTTACCTGCCACCTCAGACAGGGGCACTTTAGTAATCTCATTATTTTTCAGGGCTACCATATACCCGTATTCCTCATCTGCAATCAGTCTGGCTGCTGCCGCCCCCAATCTGGTAGCAAGGACACGGTCATATGGACAGGGTTCACCGCCGCGCTGCATATGGCCCGGAACGGTAACACGGACTTCACTTCCGGTTACTTCCCGAATCCTTGCTCCAATCTCATATGCGATGGACGGATAAACAATGCCGTTCTTTTTCTTCTCTTTTAACGCTTTCTTTGTCATACTGGCATCTTCCCTGGAAATAGCTCCTTCAGCCACTGCCAGAATAGAGAAGCGCTTGCCTGCCTTGGTACGCTTTGTAATGGCGTCGCAGACTGCATGGATGTCATAAGGAATCTCAGGAAGAAGGATAATATCAGCTCCCCCTGAAATACCTGCGTAAAGGGTAAGCCAGCCTACCTTGTGGCCCATAACCTCCACAATGAACACACGGCCGTGAGAAGCTGCCGTGGTGTGGATACAGTCAATCGCATTCGCTGCCACCTCCACTGCGCTGTGGAAACCGAAGGTCATATCTGTGCCCCAAAGGTCGTTGTCTATGGTTTTGGGAAGAGATACCACGTTAAGCCCTTCCTGGCTGAGGAGGTTAGCTGTCTTTTGGCTGCCATTTCCGCCTAGTATCACCAGACAGTTCAGTTTCAGTTTCCGATAGGTGTGTTTCATGGACTCTACCTTGTCCAGGCCGTTTTCATCTGGAACACGCATCTGCTTGAATGGCTGCCGTGAGGTTCCCAAAATCGTTCCCCCCTGAGTGAGAATGCCGGAAAAATCAGATGGCTTCATGATCTGGTAATCAGCGTACATCAGGCCCTTATAGCCATCCTCAAACCCAATGATCTCTACATCATCGAACATATTGTATAAGGATTTTGCTACGCCCCGCATAGTGGCGTTCAGCGCCTGGCAGTCTCCGCCGCTGGTCAGGATTCCTACTCTTCTCATATTGCATCTCCTCCGTATCAGACTGTGCGCGCCCGAACATAGCGGTATGCGCAGGAATGGTTATATTATACCCATTTTGTAATTATAGCGCAAAGGGGTTATGGGGGCAAGTGTAAATTGACAGGTCAGGATACAGGAAAACTCGCACTGTAATTGTATTTGTGAACTTTATGTGTACTTAAGGTTGATTTAAGGAAGTCCGGTTATACTTCATGCATCAGTTCAGACCACACTTGAAATGATGGGAGCTGAAATACAGGAGAAAGAAGGATTACAACTATGAAAAAAAGATTTTCCAGAATTTTACTATGCGCAGGAATGTGCACCGCACTTGCCGCCGGGGCTTCCATGACCGGATATGCGGCTTCTAATGGTACGGAGGCTGCCTCTGCGGCAGGCACTTCGGAGGAAGGGCAAAGACCGCCGAAGGAGGATGATGGAGTAATGGCTAAAATCACAGCTGTATCCGATGATTCTCTAACTGTATCAACCGCTCAGAAACCAGAAATGGGCGAGAAACCTGCAAATGGAGAAACCCCGTCCGAAAAGCCCGCAGATGGGGAAACTCCTCCTGAAAAACCCGCAGATGGAGAGACCCCTCCCGAAAAGCCTGCAGATGGAGAGACCCCTCCCGAAAAGCCCGCAGATGGAGAAACTCCTCCTGAAAAACCTGCGGACGGGGAAACTCCTCCCGAAATGACCTTCAGCGATGAGACTCAGACACTTACACTAACAGATTCCACCACGGTCACAAAAGGCCCTGACCATGAAAGTGCGGACCTTTCTGATCTTACAGCAGATATGACGGTACGGCTGGTGCTTGACGGCTCTAAGGTGGTAAGTATTGAAATCATGGAATAGAGGCATTTTATAAGTCTGCTGCATACCTTCCGCACGTGAAGCCTGATTTTTTAAGAAAAAGACCTGAGAATACAAGGCTGTCCTGCCTTTGTCCTTCTCAGGTCTTTGATATATTCATATTAAATCCACGCACCTTGCTTTGTGCAGGCATCACGGACGTTACTCATGCAGTTAACTCGGTTCAGGCTGCCTTACGGCACACGAGAGGTTCTGCTTAGTGCTGCTACATTCCTGTCCTGACACGGTTCACAGATTCCCGTTGCGTAAGACCCAAACGTCAACGCCACTTACACAAGGCAGCTCCGCAATGTTCTGCCCGAGGCAAGGTATCACCCCTGCTGGAGCGGATTGCAGGTTCAGGGCACCGCTATCTCCCCGGCTGCGTGGAAAGTTTATGACTGGGTTATAATTGAATTGCCTATTTAGTATAGCGTTGAGGGGCTGGTTTGTCAAGGAATTTCCTTCAGGCTGCACGAATCATACTCCCGCAGTCATACAAAACGAATTACCCGAAACACCTGCTCCACCGCATCAGCCATATTCAGAGCGGCATTCTCCGGGTTCATGGCCTCTTCCAGAGTAACCACTGACCGCAAAATAGGGAAAAAGGCATCGATTCCTGCTGTATTGCAGGCGGCGGCTTTGGGGGTAACGGCGCCGGAAAAGGCTATAACCGGCTTATTGTATTGTTTTGCCAGACGTGCCACACCTATGGGCGCCTTGCCCATGGCGGTCTGTTCGTCCAGACGTCCTTCGCCGGTAATCACAAGATCCGCATCTTTTATATAGTCAGCAAGCCTTGTCTCTTCCAGCACCAGTTTAACACCAGACTCCAAAACAGCGTCTGTAAATGTAAGAAACGCAAAGCCGAGTCCGCCGGCAGCGCCGGTCCCAGCCTGTTGTGGGTCTGCCCTGGGGAAGGTTTTACGGGCCAGGGCTGCGTAGCGGGCCAGCCACTGATCCATCTTTTGAATCATCTGCGGATCTGCCCCTTTCTGCGGGCCATAGACTGCGCTGCAGCCAAGCTCTCCGCAGAGCTTATTTGTCACATCGCAGGCGATATAGAAATGACAGTCTGCCAGTTCTGGAATCACATGGCTGTCAGAAATCGTCTCCAGTATTTCCAGTCCTTTTGCCCCATAAGGCACTGGTCTCCCCTGAGCATCTAAAAAGTCATATCCCAGCGCCTGGAGCATTCCTGAGCCGCCGTCATTGGTGGCGCTGCCCCCGATTCCCATAATAAAACGGCGGCACCCCTTTTCTATGGCATCCCGAATCATTTCACCAACCCCGTATGTAGTAGTATAAAGAGGATTGCGTTTTTGAAGAGGCACCTGAGTAATACCCGCAGCCTGAGACATCTCCATAATAGCGGTATGAGTGCTTTCAATTACTCCGTAACGGGCAGTTACCGGTTCCCCTAAGGGCCCTGTGACAGAAATTTCATGAATAACGCCGTTCATTCCCTCTGCAAGGGCATCAACTGTGCCTTCGCCTCCGTCCGCCAGGGGGCGCACCTCTGCCAGGGCCTCCGGGTATACACGATGGATACCAGTACGAATTGCATTTCCCGCTTCCATGGATGACAGACTTCCTTTAAATGAATCAATGGCTATAGTTATTTTCATATTGTTTTCTCCCCGCTTTACTTTTCCTGATGCCTGCAAAACACCTGCAGGCTGTATGATGTTATTCTAACGCAAACGCTATAAAATGGATATGTTATACAGAACATTTTTATGATATAATATTATTTATAATATATTACAGAAAACGAAAAGAGGCGCATAATGGCTCAGATAAACTGTGAAAGCTGTACGAATTACGAATATGATGAGGAATATGACTGCTATGTCTGTACAAAAGATCTGGATGAAGATGAAATGATCCGTTTTATTCAGGGAACGTTTCGTAACTGTCCCTATTACCAGTTGGGAGATGAGTACCGGATCGTAAGAAAGCAGATTTAAACGGAGGCCCATATGATTGCAAAAATAAGCCGCCGGCTGGCGCAGCAGATCGTTGAGACTGTGAAGGATGTATGCGGAAAGGATGTCAATTTTATTTCCCCTTCCGGCGTGATATTTGCCAGTACATCCCCCCAGCGGGTCGGGGAGTTCCATGAGATCGGGCAGAAGGCGGCACAGACCGGAACGGTCATCGAGGTACATGAGGACGGCAGCTTTGAGGGTACGCAAAAAGGGGTCAATATACCCCTGTTCCATCAAAACAGCCTCTTGGCAGTGATAGGAATCAGCGGGCCGCCGGAGGATGTGCGCAAATTTGGATATCTAGCAGTACGAGTGACCCTCCTTTTGATCCGGGAGCAGGAGCTGGATGCCGCAGTCCGGTCGCGCCGGGAAAAGATTCGGTATATGATCCGCTCTCTGGTTCTTAAGGGGGAAGGAGATGCCAAATATCTGAAAGGCTGTATGGAAGAATTTAAAATTTCCTGCAATGGCCTGTTTCTGGTCTGTGATATCCGGCTGAATGAGGGGTATAATCCGGCTAATATTTCCATATTTGAACGGGATCTGGACGTCCTTTTCCATACAATGGGAATTGAACTGTATTGTCATGAATCCCCCAGAGAATATGTGGCGCTGATCCCACAGCAGCAGTCCACATTATACCGCAGACATTTTTGCCAGTTTGCCGCAGCACAGGAACATACTTTTTCTGCGGGTCTTGGAACAGCCAGAACACCGGCACAGTTGTCTCACTCCTACCGGGAGGCTTTAACCGCCATCCATTCTCTGCATTTTTCAGACCAATGTTTCTGCGATTTTTCGGACCTGGATGTGGAAATCCTGTTTGACGGCCTGGATCCGGACCGCAAAAAAGATTATCTTGAAAAGACAGTTTCCAGGCTGAGTCAGGAGGATATGAGGCTGCTGCAGGTGTATTATGAGGAAAATATGTCATTAAAAGAAACCGGAAAACGGCTTTTCCTTCATAAAAACACACTGCAGTACCGGCTCAAACGGATTGCACGGATCACCGGATACGATCCGCGGGTATTCCGCGACGGAACTGCGCTGTATCTGGGCGTACGGATGCGGACAGAACAAGATGGAAGCTGACCGCCTGCCTATCGTCGGCGAAGGCTTTTGAAAAAATCAGTCATCAGTGCGGAGCATTCTTCTTTTAAAATACCTGTAACCATGTCCACCTGATGATTGAACCCAGGCTCCTGCAAAAGATTCATCACGGAACCTGCGCAGCCTGCTTTTGCGTTCATGGAGCCAATCACTACCCTGGGGATTCTGGCCTGGACAATCGCTCCAGCACACATGGGACACGGTTCCAGGGTCACATACAGGGTGCAGTCCTCTAAACGCCAGTCCCCCTCTTTTTTACAGGCTTTTTTTATGGCTGTGATTTCAGCATGGGAAAGGACGGTTTTATCGGCATTGCGACGGTTATAACCTCTTGCGATAATCTGTCCTTCTTTTACGATAACGCAGCCGATAGGCACATCTCCAATAGCCGCGGCTTTTTTGGCCTGACGGACCGCTTCTTTCATATAGGTTTCATCTGCCTTCCGGGCAGCCCTGTCCGCCTCCTGGGCTGCAAGAGCGGCAAGGCGCTTTTTTTCGTTTCTCTGCTCCCAGCGGCGTCTGCGGGTCTCAAGACCTTTGGCATTTGCCAGGGCAATCTCCTGTTCTGTCATGGTCGGCATTCTCCTTCTGTGCATACGCGAATATTCATAGTTCGTTCTGTATGATATACTTATAATGTATAAACGGAATATTTTTACACCATAATGCGATGTCGGGTTCAACGGCCAGAAGGCCTGAAGCTTTTTGCCCCTGATAGTATAGTGTTCTATCCATTATATATAACTTTGGGAAATTTGCAAATGAAAGGATGAAAGAATCGTGAAAATATGCGGACTTCAGAAAACCACTCTGCTGGACTTTCCAGGAAAGGTAGCTGCCACTATATTTACAGGCGGCTGCAACTTCCGCTGCCCCTTCTGCCACAACAGCCAGTTGTTGGAACACAATGCTGACATTGCTTTGCCGGAAGATGAGGTGCTGGCATTTTTAAAGAAAAGAAGAAACATTCTGGAGGGGGTCTGTATCACTGGCGGAGAACCTACACTGCAGCCAGATCTGGAGGAATTTATCTGTAAGGTGCGCAGTCTTGGGCTGGCAGTAAAGCTGGATACAAACGGCTATCGGCCGGAGATCCTGAAAATGCTCTGCCAAAAGGGACGAATCGACGCAGTTGCCCTGGATATTAAAGCAGGGCCGAGCCATTATGAACGGGCCGCCGGATGTGCAGGACTGAATTTGGAACAAATCGAGCAAAGCATCCGGTTTCTTCTGAATGGTGCCATCCCTTATGAATTTCGGACAACGGTTGTGGCGGGACTTCACGATATAACCGATTTTCAGGAGATCGGCCCATGGATCCGCGGGTGTAAACAGTATTTTCTTCAATGTTATAAGGAATCGGGGCAGGTGCTTGATCCCGATTCCTGCCATAGCTTTACCCGAAAAGAGATGGAATGGTTTGCACAGATCATAGTTCCTTTTGCAGAGCAGGTGACTGTGCGGGGAATGGATTAAGCCAGATGGGTTCTGTCAATCTGTATTCTCCATTCTAACATCCGCGTACCAGTAGCCAAAGCGGCCATTTTGAACAGGCTGTTTCTTTGCAAGAACAAAATGAGGAAAGCCAAACATAGAGGCCATATATTTTTCATTGCTGTAATAATGTCCAGGTACGCCAATAATGTAGCGGGTACGTCCCCGCGCTTCATCTCTCACCCGCGCGAATACAAGATAGCGGTAATTATAATAGCCATGCAGCAGAAAACTGTTATTTCCGTAGTTCCAGTTTTCCCGCGGAAGGAGACCAATATCCTGGGGACGGATTGTAAGGATTTCAATAGACCCCGGGCTGTCAAAGGCCTGAATCTTTGGATAGCGTTTGCGAAAGGTTTCCCATAGAAGATCCGGACGGCTCATATGTTCCTCCCGTTCCAGGCGCGCCAATGCTTCCGGATCGCCTAACAAAAACTCTTCTTCCTGAGGAGCCTGGATAATCTCAGGCTTTGGGGCCGGCTGAGGCGCCGGCGTCCCGTCCCCGACAGCCAGGGCTTTCGGTATCGCACCTGGAGCGGCAGACGCTGAGGACGATGGGGCGTCATCTGCCGGAGTTGGCAAATCCGGAGGGGACGATACTGAGGCTGACGATTCCGGGACAGTTAAGGCAGAATCTTTGCGGTCTGGAGAAGCGGCTGCTCCTGGTTCTAATCCGCTAAAATCCGACCCCCCTCCCCCTGCATTCCTGCTTGTCTGGGATTGAGATAAAATCCCCAGTACGTTTCCCACTCTATTTATATTCTGCAGCAGCAGCTGTGCTCCACTTCCCACCTTTCTGCTCTCTCTTGGAATATTTTCATATCTTTCTTCCGCAGGTTTTTGCGTTTCCGCAGCCTCTATTTCCTTCACAGTCTCTGCCTTCCGTTCATCTTCCTCCCGTTTTGCCTCCTGCACGATCTGAGCCCGTTCTTCCTCCAGCCTTTCTTCCTCTGCCTGGATCTCCTGATTCAGTTCCGTCAGCTTTCTATGTATCTGTTCGCTGGCATCCCCCATGTTCTGAGATGTCACTTCTGCCAGATCCAGTTCTGCCGCCTGGGTCACAGCATCTTCCCATATGGTCTTATATACCCGCCAGTCCTCATTTTTTTCGTGAACAGACAGGCCGTAGCAGCTTTCCATCGAGCATCCTGAGCCTGAGATATTTTCAAGCGGCAAAACAGCCCTGAACTCTCCCGCCCCATTGTGGATAAACATATTTCCCAAAAATATCTCCTGTGAAGATGACAGAAGGTACACTCCCAGATCGCCGCCTCCGGCATATACCTTTTTTACATTTACGTTCAGACGGCATTGGCCGTTTCTGGACTCCAGCTTGGCAAACCCTATATTTTTCCCTTTCATGCTTCCCTCATAGGCATAGATATAAGAGATAAGTCTCCGATAATTTACCATATTTCCCACTCCTTGTACCATTTCCCGATTGCGCCGTCAGCGGATTTCAACGTCCCGTTTCCCCCATCCGCTGATACCTGTATAATCTGCGCTGTTACCATTATTTATATGATTTTCCTCTTGAAAGTATGTTGGGAAAATGTTATTCTATATAGAGAAATTTGCAAGAAAATTTTTTTATTTCGGAAAGGTTGGAACGTATTATGAGGATCTATAAAGCAAAAAATTATGATGAAATGAGCCGTCAGGCTGCCAACGTTATTTCAGCGCAGGTAATCATGAAACCAAACTGCGTGCTTGGTCTGGCTACCGGTTCTTCTCCCCTTGGCACCTACAAGCAGCTGATCGACTGGAATAATAAGGGAGATCTTGACTTTTCCGGCGTAAAGACGGTAAATCTGGATGAATATAAGGGCCTTACAAAGGAAAATGACCAGAGTTATTATTATTTCATGTACAATAATCTCTTTAAACATATCAATATCGACTTAAAGAACACAAATATTCCCGATGGAACCGAGCCTGACAGCGCCATTGAGTGCGCCCGCTACAACCGCGTAATCGACGATATCGGCGGCATTGATTTACAGCTTTTAGGCATCGGACACAACGGTCACATCGGTTTCAATGAGCCTGATTCTGAATTTGCGAAAATGACTCACTGCGTGGACTTAACTGAAAGTACCATCGAGGCAAATAAACGCTTCTTTGCCTCCATTGACGATGTACCCAGACAGGCGTATACCATGGGTATCAAGACGATTATGCAGGCTAAGAAAATCCTTCTTATTGCCAGCGGAGCAGATAAAGCCCGTATCCTGCGCGAAGCACTCTGCGGCCCTGTGACACCACAGGTTCCGGCTTCTATCCTGCAGCTGCATAACGATGTGATCGTAGTAGCTGATGAGGCGGCTATGGCTGAGTTTTAATTTTTAAATTGAGCGAATAAACCAAAACTGGTAGGCTGCGGTAAAATTTAAATATCCAGCTTACCAGTTTTTATATAAAAAACAGCCGAAACACCCCTCTCTCAAGAAGTGTCCCGACTGATTCTCACGTATCAAACAAATATTCTTACTGCGGCAGTATTCCCTACTCCACGCTCTCAAAGTCTGTCACATAGCTTAAGTTCTCTGCACCGGCCATGTCCTTGCCATTGACCTGAATCTTCAGGGATGCCAGTTCAAAGTTCTCAATAAAGGTATTTCCAATTTCAACCAGAAACTGAGTATCGGAGACGCCTTCGTTGTTTTCAGCCTGATTCAGATTAAGGACGGCTTTGGAATTCTCGCCTTCTCCGGTTTTGTCAAAGGAAAGGACTTCTGTTCCTTCCTTAAAAATTCCATATTCAACCATCTTATCTACCAAGGCCTGGGCGTCCAGATTATCATCATCCAGAGAATCCATCTCCTGAACCAGACTGTCGCCATCGCCCTTGTGGTAGACAGAAATCACAGCTACGGGCGCTACATTGGGATCCGGCACCTTGTCGGATGCGCCTCCGGTAGTAGAAACTACTGCTGGAGCGCTATTCTCTGCAGCCGCTTTTGTTGTCTCTTTCTGCTTCTGTGTTGTGGGCGTACAGGCTGCAAGAGATGCTGCCATAACCGCCGCCATTAAGCCCAATAACCATTTTTTCATTTTAAAAAATGCCTCCTTTAATTCTCCTCAAAGCTACGAAACCAGGAGGTCAGCTTTGTCAGCGCTTTTACAAGAGCCTTCAGCTCTTCGTCTGTCAGCGTATCTACCACTCCCTGTATCATCTGTTCGTGAAAATGCTTATGGTGCTCGTATGCTTTGATTCCTTTTTCAGAAAGTGAAATATGAACGACCCGCCGATCTTCTGTACTGCGGCAGCGAACCACATATCCCTTTTTTACAAGGCTGTTCATGGAGATGGTAAGCGTTCCTACCGTAACCGACAATTCCTTTGCGATGGATGACATATTTTTCTTTGTGCCTACTCCGATGGCGTTGATCACGTGCATATCGTTATTCGTCAGATCTTTGTATTCATAGCTGGTAATCGCCTTCTCTTCGATATCGTTAATATCACGGAACAGATTTACCAGTACATCGTTCAGTGTATCGTAGGTTTTCTCCACGTCTTTTCCTTTCACCTTCTGTATCTTTCAGATATGCTCTACTGATTGTACAGTATTTTCCCTGCTCATACAAGCCCCAAAATGCTTATAAAATTCTTAAAAAACTGTGTTTTCCGGCTGTTCTGCAAATACCAGCGCCCTAAACCTCTCACCGCGCTCCTCAAAGTTTCGGAAAATGCCGTAGCTGGCAGCTGCCGGAGACATAACGCAGCTGTGTCCAGGCCTTGTTACTTCTTTGGCAATCTGCACCGCATCCTCCAAATGCTCTGCCGGAATCAGTCTTTGCATATTCTCAAATTCCGGGTAATCCTCTGTAATCTCCTCAAAAATCCGTTTCCCCGTAGCCTCCATCAGGATGATGTGGGGAACCGGGGATCGGGACAGATATTCGATCAGTTCCCGATAATCAATTCCCCGGTCCATACCGCCAATCAGAATAGTATCTGTATCCTTTAAGGTTTTTAAAGCCTGAATCGCTGTTTCACAGATGGTGGAAATGGAATCATCGTAGTATTTTACGCCGTTCAGTTCTCCCAGAAATTGTAAACGATGAGGGAGAGGCTCGTAGTCTATGAGTCCCTTCGTAAAATCCTCTTCAGACATATGAAGAATACGGCATACGGCATACGCAAAACCGATATCAAAGTAATTGTGCTGTCCCATCAGACGAATCCTGTCCTGAGGGATACGGTAAACCGTTCCCTCATAGCGGATGATGGTAGCGTTTTCGTTTTCCTCTACGCAGAGAGAGGGAGCATCCTGACGGACAGGCGTCTTTTTCTCCTTCCAGTACCTGTCCAGAGGCGGTTCCGCAAACGCGGGGCAGGCTGTAATCAGCCTGGAGACACATTCCCCCGGCTCAGGCAGGCACTGTACACTGCAGATCAGCACGTCCTCCGGCCTCTGGTTAAGGAAAATATGTTCCTTGGCACGAACGTATTTTTCCATGGTTCCGTAATGATCCAGATGCTCCTCATGGATATTGGACAGGACAGCAATGTGAGGGGAGACGGTCATATATTCCAGCTGGTGGCAGGACAGCTCGCAGACAATGATTGTCTCCGGCCGTATATCCTCCATCAGATCGAATACCGGAATACCTATATTTCCCGCCAGAATGGTATCATAGCCTGCGTGCTTTAACAGGTGATACAGCAGGGTGGTAATGGTGCTTTTTCCCTTCGTCCCCGTGATCCCGATGATCTGATCCCGAAAGCACTGGAAAAATACCTCGGTCTGAGATAAGATCTGGCAGCGGTATTCCTCCGCAGGACGTTCTAAGACCACGCCGGGACTTTTAAAGACCACGTCATAGTCATTCAAACAGCTCTGATAATCAGGGCCGCTGATCCATGTTTCAATGCCTTCCGGCTGATCCTCCAAAGCCAGCTGATCGGCTACATCAAGGACGGAACAGGTTCCCAGCCGCCTGAGTACATTATAGGTAGATCTTCCTTCCCTCCCGAATCCCAGCAAAAGCACCCGCTTTCCCTGTATCCAGGGTTCTATTTTCTCTATCACTCTGTTTCTCCTCGCTTCTTATGCTTCCTTTGTGCAGCTTTTTTTGACCAGCTCCTCCCATGGAGCTGGCACCAGGTTCTGACTGTCAAAATAGGACGAGAACTGGTCTCCCATGGGCTTGTACTGGTCATAAAGTCCCATTCCCTTGTAATATTCCAGCAGCATAGGCAGTTTTTTTCCCTCTGCCTCCATACGGTCAATGGTCAGGATGATAGCTGTATTGATCTCATCCCGGCTTCCGACGCACTCAAAGGGCTTTTCCTCCTGAATACCGGTAAGCTGCTCCAGCAGAGGCTTCAGTTCTCTGTCCTCCAGCATATTTCGTCCGAAGATTTTTTCTGTTTCCGTCTCTGTAAGGAAGGGAGACAGGATCAGGTATACAAACAGGCATTTAGGACAATGTCCGCACCAGCTGTCCGTCTTGCTGCCTGCGTTGCAGCTCCTGAATATGGCATGATACTGCTTTTGAGACGCGAAATACCGGGCGATCTGGAACTCACTTAAGGGGCGCAGCATACTGAAATAATAAGCGCTCCCAGAAAGATATTCCATCTCATAGCGGTGGAAATCCTCTTCAAATTTAAAACTCTTGGAATACTGGTGATTGACCGTACTTCCCTTTACAGTGCTTTCATTGGCGCTGGATTCATTTGACAGGGCCACATAGGAAAGTCCGGCCATTCTGGCTGCCATGATACTGGAAAATGCCACCAGGGCGGAAAAAGGGGTATGGCCATTTAAATATCCTTTTCCATTTAATTCCAGCATACGCTTATCCAGGGTACGCTTTACGCTGATCACATGGTCCGCATCCAGACCCGCCGCCTCGGTGGTATGGACGGTTGCCCCTCTGGGGTTAATGATATAGGCGTAAACCGGCACACCGGCGCTGCGCAGAAGTTCAAGGGTAACTGCGGAGTCTTTACCGCCGCCGATAGGCACCAAGACGCCATTTTCTGCACCGGAAACAGCAGCAGGACGTCCTTTGACGCCAGAGGAGGAAACGGTTTCTATGGCGTCTTTCCCCCGGCATATGATCTCCATAAAATCCGCCGGATCAGCTTCTTTGATCTGGTTGATATAGAAGAACTCTCCCAGACCATTAAAATACAGATCCTTCCACCAAAGAATCTGATCGCCGCTTAAATTGCCCGCCTCCACAATAACCTGAGGGGAACAGGTCAGTTTCCAGTAGCTTGCCAGCTCCACCATGCCAAGGGAAAAAACCATCTTTTGAAATAAAGGGTCATTATCCCAGGTTTTTCCCTGTTCTGTACATTTTGGAAATGTCCAGGTAGGGGCAAAGGAGGATAGCCCCTCTATCTCAAAGTCAAATGTAATCTTATATACAAGTTCATTTTCTTCTGTCTTATATCCATGATAGTAAAAACGCGGAAATTCCTTCCGAAATTTCTGATATCGTTCCATATGTAACCTCTTTCTATCTGTATGGTTCTGTTTAGGTACACGTAATTTCCCAAACTGCTTTGCTGTCGGCGTCCTAACGGTATCGCCTTACGTTCCGTGAACAAAGCCAGGGATACACACGCTCAATTATAGTGTGCCGGCGGGTATTTTGCAATGGATATTTCCGGCGGAGTCATCCGATCAGATCATCTGCGGTTTATTTCATCCTCCTGCCATCAGGCCGGACAGCACCGCGCTGGCCGCCAGACTGACCAGCGCGGCCAACAGGCCGCCGGCCAGAGTGTAGCGCGTCTTTCGGATTCCCACAGAACCGAAATAGATGCTCATACAGTAAAGAACCGTTTCTGTGCTTCCCATCAGGATTGAGGCCATAAGACCAATCCGCGACTCCGTGCCGTATTCCTTAAAAAGATCCAGAACCAGACCCGTAGCGGCAGAGTTGGACACCAGGCGTACCAGCGCCGCGGGCAGAATAGGCGCAGGAAGGCCCACAAGGGCAGCGGGAGCCTTTAAAAGCTCTCCCAGAGCATCCAGAAGCCCTGAGGAACGCAAGACGCCCACTGACACCATCAGGCCCACAAGGGTAGGAAAGATACCTGCTACGGTTTTCATTCCATCCCTGGCGCCACGGATAAAATCGTCCAGAACCGGCCGGCCGGACAGCAGGCCAAAGCCAACCATATAAAAGATCATAAGAGGCACCATGGCCTCTGACAAAAAAAGCAGAAACGTCATAAAAAACCGCCTGACAGAAATCGTTTTAAGCGTCCGATCCATAGGATCAGAGCCTTTTATAAAACCTATTCCTGTCAGGCGGTGATTATGTTTTTCATTACCGAAAATCGGCGTCCGATGCAGCTTGGCTTCGATGCTGAGCCTTATCCTTCTGTAAACAGCGGAGTGGAGTAATAGCGGTCGCCGCTGTCAGGCAGCAGCACTACAATAGTCTTTCCTTCGTTTTCAGGCCGTTTTGCAACCTGCAGCGCCGCGTAAAGAGCTGCTCCTGAGGAAATACCGACCTGTACACCCTCCGTCCGGGCCAGCATACGCGAAGTCTCGAAGGGAACTTCATTATCCACAGTGATAATCTCATCATAAACAGTTGTATCCAATACCTCAGGTACAAAGCCTGCGCCGATTCCCTGGATCTTATGTGCTCCGGCCTTTCCGCCGGAAAGAACCGGAGAAGTGGCAGGTTCTACCGCAACTACCTTAAGTTCCGGTTTCTGCTCCTTTAAGTATCCGCCGGCCCCGGTAATGGTTCCGCCGGTTCCCACAGAAGCTACAAAGATATCCACCGCACCCTCTGTATCTCTCCAGATCTCCGGGCCTGTAGACGCTCTGTGAGCCTTGGGATTTACAGGGTTTACAAACTGGCCGGGGATAAAGCTTCCCGGAATCTCCTTTGCCAGTTCAGCGGCCTTTGCAATGGCTCCGCTCATTCCCTGTGCGCCGGGCGTCAGTACAATTTCTGCCCCATATGCCTTTAAAATATTCCTGCGCTCTACGCTCATGGTGTCAGGCATGGTCAGGATCACCCGGTAGCCTTTGGCCGCCGCGATAGATGCCAGGCCAATTCCTGTATTTCCGGAGGTCGGCTCAATGATAACGGAGCCCTCTTTTAAGCGGCCGCTTGCCTCCGCATCCTCGATCATGGCCTTACCCACACGGTCTTTTACGCTTCCAGCCGGATTAAAATACTCTAATTTCAGAAGAAGTCTCGCCTTTAATCCTTCCTTCTTCTCCAGATTTACCGCCTCTACAAGAGGCGTATTTCCTACCAGTTCTGTCATTCCCTTAAAAATACCTGCCATAAACGTCACCCTTTCCTCACAGGAAGCAGAGACTCGCCTGCCGCCAGCCTTCCAGCCTGAGGTCCTTTCCTTTATTCATACTGTTTTACTAGGTTTAGTAGGATTATAGAGCGGGTATACTCGTTTGTCAAGATTATTTTTTGCTTTTTAACGTTTTTATGCATCGTATTGCCTGTCAGACACCCATGTCCTCCATCTTCTCTACAAACCGAACCTCTGCCTCATTCCAGTATTTCTTATAAATACGGCTTTCATTTTCATCCAGATTCAGCTGATACATACGGAAGATTACGGGGATATTTTTAGGCATCCACTGCTCACGGTAGGAATAGCAATATTTCATTCCCAGTTTTTTCATGACGCTGCCGCTTCGGGGATTCTTTATATCGTGGGTAGCAGTGATATACGAAATACCATCTCTTTTCAGCTGCTCTATTACTGCCTTTGCGGCTTCCGTCATGATTCCCTGGTTCCAGAACTCCTGCTTAAGTCCATAGCCAAAATCATGGCTGTCGTCGGCGCTCACATGAATGTATCCAATAGGCCTGTTATCCGTCTTAAGACAGACGGCCAGTCCATAAAACCCCGCTCTGTCATACAAGTTTTTATAATGCTCTTTAAAAAATGTCTCCGCTTCTTCCATACTTTTTAACGGAAACCATGGAAGAAAACGGTTCACCTCTGTATCGCTGTAAATACCGTACAGCGCTTCCAGATCGTTCTCTGTAAAGTTTCTTAAAACAAGACGTTCTGTCTCTATATTTAACGTATTCAATTCTTTTTCCTTTTCAAGTATTTGTCTCTGTATTCTGTTTTTGTTTCATGCAGATGCCCCCATCTGATACAAGCACGACCGAAGAAACAGGAAAGAGCAGGCGGACCGCCTACTCTTCCTCTGGATACGTTAAGCCCCACTCCTTACGCAGGGCAGTCATCATTGCCATAACATCACGGGTTTCATCCAGCTTCATAACGGATCGCTCACCATTTAAAACAGCACTTTCCATATCTAAAAGTTCGTATTTTAAAGCGTCTGCTGCATTTCCCTCATGGATCACCGTGCGCTTTCCGGTCACGGCGTCTGTAATGACGGCCTCGTCCGCTCTGGGATATTCCATAATTTCAATATAGGCATTTTCGCAGCTGATCATCATTCGCTTGGGCTGCTTGGAATGAAGGGACAAAGCCGCCGTGGCCATCTGTCCTTTTTTATTTTTCAGGAGAATGGCGGCCTGTTCGTCTACGCCGGTAGGCGCAGGCAGCATCTGGCTGAGAATTTGATCCGGCGTCTCTTCCATAAAACTGCGGATGGCGCTTAAGGCATAAACGCCGATATCCAGCAGCGCGCCGCCGGCCAGACTTCGGTTGAAGAAACGGTTCTTCATGTCATAGTCCTTAAAGCTGCCGAAATTGGCCGTAATCATCTGAACTCTTCCCAGGTTCCCGCCTTCTGTAAGCTCCCACAGTTTCTTGTAAAGGGGCATATGCCAAATGGTCATGGCCTCGGCAAAAACAAGGTTTTTCTCACGGGCAAGCGCAGTCAGTTCTTCCAGTTCCCTGCTGTTTAGGGTAATGGATTTTTCTGCCAGAACGTGCTTTTTGTGTTCCAGGGCAGTTTTTATAAAGCTGTAGTGGGTGTTATGGGGCGTGGTGATATAGATCACATCTACGTTGGGATCGGAGAAAAGGGCATCATACGTGGGGTATACCTGCTTTACGCCGTATTTTTCTGCAAATACAGACGCTTTTTCATAGGTGCGGTTGCACACGCCGTAAAGACTGCGGCCCATACCGGCCAGAGCAGACGCCATCTCATTTGCGATCACACCCGTTCCTAATACGGCCCAGTTTAATAAAGTCGGGGTTGTCATGGGTTTTCCTCCTTTTATCATGTGCACTCCAGAAGCTGAATATGCACTGTGATTTGATTTTATTGTAATTTTGTTTGGAGGAGGCGTCAATAGTTACTTTCCGTTTTACCTTCTGCTTCGTCGGCCCATCACCCTGCAAAACACTACTGCCGCCAGAGTGCTGGCTGCCGTTGCCGCCAGACAGGGGCCTGTGATGGCTGCAGGAGACGGACTGCCGTACTGGCTGCGGTAGGCAATAATGTTGACAGGGATCAGCTGAAGGGAAGAGATATTTAAGATAAGAAAGGTACACATCTCCGGTGTGGCGGTGGTAAGACAGGGCGGATCCCGCCGTGCCTCAGGTGTTGGAGGCGTCTGGGAACAGTATGGCGAGGTACCCGCGGCGTAACGGGATTCCTCCGTTTTTTTCAGTTCCTCCATGGCCTTTAAGCCCGCTGGCGTGGCCGCCCAGCCAAGCCCCAGCATATTTGCAATGAAATTGACAGAGATATGTTCTGCTGCCCTGCTGTCCGGCGCAAGATCAGGGAAAAGGAACCGCAGGACCGGTCTCATGGCCTTTGAAAGCTGTCCGATCAGCCCGGCGCTGTTTCCAATCTCCAATACGCCCGTCCACAGGGACATGACGCCTAACATGGTGACGCACAGCGCTACCGCCTCCTTAGCAGCCGTTAAAGCTCCCTGGGTCACATCATCCAACCGCCCATGGACGGCCGCCCAGAGAGTACCTGCAAGGATCATTGAGGACCAGAGGTAGTTAAGCATGGGGAGCCTCCTTTTGATATACAACCGTATTTTATCTGGTATTGTATGCAGGAAACCAATGGGATATGCCATACATTCGCTGTGCGTCCCGCAGTTTCCCCCTCTTGACACCCCTCCACCCTCATCTGCTATAATAGGAATATATCGCTCCTTACCGGACTGACGGGAATAAACACCCCTTTACATGGGTTCGGCATCTGGAGGATACACCATATTTCAGAAAGGATGTTTTATTATGTTGCAGCTTAAAAAGCTGTCACACACCATTAAGGGGGAACTGAAGGAGACCTTTGTTCCCAGAACCGTTGTTTCTATTGTCCTCGGCACGGCCATCACTACCTTTGGGCTTTATAATGTCCATCAACAGGCAGATATTACAGAAGGAGGCATACTTGGCCTGATCCTTCTGCTGAACTTCTGGCTGGGCGTGTCATCCTCTATGCTGTCGCCAGTTCTTGACTGCCTCAGCTATCTTATGGGCTTTAAGTATCTTGGAAAAGAATTTCTCAAAACTTCCATTTTTGCCACTGCCTGTATGGCAGGCTTTTTTCGCCTGTGGGAGCTGTTCCCTCCGGTTCTTCCCAGTCTGGCTGATTCGCCCTTTTTCGCAGCGGTAGCGGGCGGGTGTTTTATTGGTATCGGCTGCGGGCTGGTTGTCCGTCAGGGCGCTTCCTGCGCCGGTGACGATGCTCTGGCCCTCGTGATTGCAAAGATCACAGGCTGGCGTATTTCCAGAGCCTATCTGTTTACGGATCTTACCGTGCTGGTATTATCGCTCTCCTATATCCCCGTGCGACGGATCATATATTCTCTGGTTACTGTTATGATTTCCTCCTATCTGATCGACTTTATCACCACTCTGGGACGTCCAAAGGAGGGTGCAGCGGCAGAGGAACTGTAAACGCCGTATTGCCAGAGTTATCCACAAACTAAATCTTGTGTTTTGACCTATTTCCACCATATATATTGTATATGACGGTGGATAATGTGGATAAGTCAGTGGATAACTTTGTTTATACCATGGGGAAATGCAGGGGATATTCTGGGGAAATATGTATTTTCCTGTGGAAATATTGAATATTGTTAAAATTTTATCCACATTCAGAACGTTAAAGTGACCTTTTTGTAAGAATATTTACATTTTTTTACGTTTTTATAAACTGACTTGACCCTGGTCTTACTCCATGGTTTATTCTCTGGGATGTCAGAAATGACGCAGGCCCGCTGTCAGGAGCTTTCTCCTGCGGCAGGCCATCCCCCATCTTTATTTATTTTTGTTTTCCCGCCGGGATCACCGGCATATACAGTTCCAGATAATAAATATTCGTATCCTCTCCCAAAAAGGACGTCATATTGTTAGAGTAGAATACGCCTGTGGGAACAAATCCCTGAGAGCTTGCCCAATCGGCCATCGTTTCTGCCGCCGCGGCGTCTGGCAGGAGGTCTTTGGAGGCTTCCACCCGATAGACGCAGGGCAAGGGCTCTGTCGACAAGCAGGCCGACAGGTCAAAACCGGAATTGATAAAAGGTTCCAGGCCTTTGTAAATCAAAAGCTGGGTTCCCTCATTTTCCAACATACCATTTCTCATGGAGAACACATTATAAAAATAAGCCATATCCAGGCCGCTGACCTCCGATGACATGGAAAACCACTGGCGCAGGCTGTCATAGAGATCCTCGCAGGTATCCAGAATATACGCTGCAGGCAGCTCCTTAAGGACACATTTTCCTTCATATGCCTCAATGTTTTCCATATCATGAATGGAAAGCTTCAGTCTGGCAATTGTCTGCCTGCGGCGGCATATCTCCTCTTCCTCCTCTCCAATCCTGCGCTCCAGATGCTGCCGCATATGGGCAACCGGCATATCGTCCTTAACAAAATCCTTTATCTCCTCCAGGCTGTCATTCATCTTCCGGCGGTATACAATGCACATCAGACGGTATATATCTTCATCGGAAAAATACCTGTATCCATTTTCCTTCTTCTTTGCATGGATAATCCCCTTTTTTTCATAGAACCGCAGCGCATCCCTGCTCAGACCTACGATACGCGAGACATCTCCTATAAGATACTCTTTCTTTTTGTCCATTTTGTCCAGCTCCCTTTATCTAAAACAGGAAAATGGCCTCCATAGCATCCTCTTACTGACGCACAGGCGGCCATTTCACTGTATTTATCTTACCCGGATTTTCAGGTTTGGTCAAGGAAACCTCTGGCAAACTACTGAATAAACAGCGTATTTACATCCAAAGCATGATCAATCATTCCGGATTCCAGCATGAAATCAGCCGTTTTCTGAAAACCGTCTCTGTCCTCGTCACTGATATCCATGGAAAAATCGTAATATCCATACATTTCTTTTACTGCTTCCTCATCCAGATCCAGTTCCTGCGCCACAATATTCAGCGTCTCTTCCTGATTTTCCTGCATGAATGAGGCAATTTCTTCCTGGGCTTTCATAAATCTCTCAATGACGTCCTTATTTGCGTCATAAAAATCCTGTCTTACAGCCACTGCGATGATTGCCTTTATCAGGCCTTCCCCGTCAGCTACCAGATGGTATCCCTGCTGCTTTGCCTGATATGCCGTTGCCCCCGCAATCAGGGCCACATCTGTGCTGCCGCCGTCCAGCGCTGCCTTTGCCTCCGCAATCCCCATATTCACATAGTTTACATCATCAATTGTCATACCGCCCTTTGCAAGATATGCCGCCAGAAGCTCATGCAGATTTGTTCCTGCCGGTCCGGCAATGGTCTTTCCCCGGAGGCTTTCCGGTGAAGTGAGACTTTCATCCTTTGAATACATACAAAATGCTTTGGGTGATCTGCTGTACATATTAAGCACCTTAATATCAGCCCCGTTGGCCGCTGATAAGATAACGGAGGTTGCTCCCACGGCGTAAAGGATCTGAACATCCCCGGAGGCCAGAGCCTGGGTCTGGTCGGCCCCTGAATTTATCTCTGCATATTCTACCGAAATACCCATATCCTCAAAATTCTTTGCAAATATTCCCTGTTTCCTCTCAATAATGGAGGGAACATTCAGCGGCGAAACCACATAGGTCAACACCAGCTTATCCATTCCAGACTGCGCCCTCTGTTCCGTTCCCTTTTCCTGCTCCTCTGTCTGAGTCTCTGCTGTCACCGCTGACGATGATCCTGTGCAGCCTGTAAGGGCTGTCACTCCCAAACATATTGCCAGTCCTAAAGCGATCCATCTTTTCATAATATATTCCTCCTGTATTTTAACTGCTGTAATCTAAAGTTGTAATAATATTCCTTTTGAGAGAAATAAACATATCATCCAGCAAATTCCTCTCGCCGGTTGTTTCAGGAACCTGATACTGGGCTTTTATGCGCCCTTTTTCAATCACGACAATCTTATGCCCAAGAATCAAAGCCTCATCAATGCTGTGAGTTACAAACAGAATACTGCTGCCCTGTTTTTTCTGAACTCTCATAAGCTCCTTCTGCATCTGTTCCCTGGTAAAATAGTCAAGGGCCGCAAACGGTTCGTCCATCATGATAAAAGACGGCTCATAGGCCAAAGCCCTGGCGATGGCTGTCCTCTGCTGCATCCCGCCTGAAAGCTGGGCCGGATAGGCTCTTTCAAACCCTGTCAGGCCCGCTGTGGTGATGATATCGGCGATCTTTTTACGATCCTGCTCCCTTTTAGACAGGCCAAAGGTTATATTATTCCACACCGTAAGCCAGGGCATGAGCCGAGGTTCCTGAAATACGAAGGCAGTCTTATGGGATTCACCATAGCGGATCTCTCCCTGATCCGCCTTCTCTAACCCTCCTGTCAGCCGCAGCAGCGTGGTTTTTCCGCAGCCGCTGCGCCCCAGAACTACTGTGATCTGGTTCTCAGGTATATGCAGGCTGATCCCGTTCAAAACCTTAACCGTTCTATTCTCTACCCAATACCGTTTATGTATGTTTATAAGCTCAATCCCAGCCATTGTCACCGGATCCTTTCAATAATTTGCTGATTGCCAGGGCAAAAACCCTGTCTGTCACATATCCCACAATTCCAATGACCAGAATCCCCACAATTACCTTGTCTGTTCTGGACATCTGCTGGGCAAAAAGAATCATGTGACCCAATCCCGTGGAGGCCGCTACCATCTCGGCGCCGATAATCGCGCGCCAGCTGTATCCCAGACCAATACGCATACCCACCAGAATATCCGCCAGGGCATAGGGAAGAACAATTCGCAGGAAACGGCGCCCTTTGGAGTATCCGAACATCTCCCCTACTTCCATCAGTTTTCTGTCGCACCCTGTAAAGCCCTTCACAATATTCAGATACATGGGAAAAAAGGATGCAAGGACAATAATGACCGTCTTAGTCATTTCCCCAATCCCACACCATAGGATCAGCAGAGGAATCATGCTTAGGGGCGGCACATTACGGAAAAACTGAACAATAAATTCATAATATCTGCCTGACGCAGGCAGAAGGCTCCGTACCATTCCAAGCAGAAATGCCAGAACAAATGCAATAGAGAACCCCTTCATTACCCGGACATAGCTTATATATATGTCTTTCCAAAGTTCCCCTGTGACCAGCATTTTTATAAAGCTGCTCCACACCTTGGAAGGAGGAGGAAGCACATAGGCGCTGAGAAGCCCCAACCGGCTTACCATATACCACACCAGTACAACCGCTCCAATTCCAGCCAGAGGGGCAGCTGCGCGTTTCATCCTATGCTTCATCTGTCACCACCCCATCCCCATTATGGCATCCATCGCGGCAATACAGCATTTCCACAAGACGAACCCGTTGCCAGCTTCCGTCTTGTACACACTGTTCTATGGACTCCCTTCCCGTAAGGCTCATTGTCCTCTGCCCCAGCTCGCGGAAAAAACCGGGAGGAATCGGGCTGAACTCTGGCACATTTCCCTCAGGCCTCTCTCCAAGGGTTTCCAGAAACGAGTTCCATGAAAAAAAACGGGTATTGTAAAGTTTCAGTGAATTTCCCATATCAGCCAACGCCTGACAGGGTGTTGTGATGATCTTCCTTCCATCCTTTAACTCCTGCCTGCTGCATATCTCTCTCGCACAATGGATCAGAATAGGCTCAATATCTGCTATCTTCATACTGTATCCTTCCATCTGCTCATTCACTTTCAACGGCCCGCTGTTCTCACAGGACGATTTATCCTCCGCCCATTCCTTTACCAGTCCGCAGGCCATGGGACATCGCGCGTCCATCACAGTTTCACCACCCTCCGTTATGAGCCTTATGTACTTTTCCTTCACGATCCGTCCCCAGTCGGTTCTGCACCGCACCCGTTCCAGACCATGCCGTTTTAAAAACTGATCCAGTACATATTCCTCATACATTTGTTCCACTACTGGATTAATCCATATATATGTCACTTCCATTTTCTCCTCATCTTTATGGTTAGATTTAACTAACCAACCTATACAGCATAGCAGATAATAATAAAAAAGTCAACTGCCTGTATATACTGGCTTTTTTATATATCAAAAAAGACTGTAAACGCGCATCTACAGTCTCTTTTGGTATTTATGATAATATTGCTTTTTTTGCCGTCTTTCCGCAAAAACCATGCCCGCGTTTACCCGCAAAGCAGCGCCTTCATCACCCCGTCCACCGTCTCGATGCGATCCGCGCGGTAAGCATTGCTTCCGCAGAACAGAAGCGCCGCGTCCTCGTCGCCCTCAGCAGCGTTGACAAGAGCTTTTGTAATACAGTACGGGATTGTTTTTATATCGCAGTGCTCCAGACACTGAAAGCATGACCGGATAGGCGGGCGCTCTCCTGCCTTTATCTTCTTTAGGAAAGGGTTTAAAATGGCTCTTCCCGGCATACCTACAGGACTTTGAGTAATAACAATATCTTTTTTTTCAGCATTGATATACGCCTGCTTGTAAATCTTTGGCGCATCACATTCCTCTGTTGTAACAAAACGGGTCGCTACCTGAACGCCCTCGGCTCCCAGATCAAACTGGTGGACTACATCTTCATGGGTGTAAATGCCGCCGGCTGTGACTACAGGGATATGGGTGTCATATTTCTTCTCATAATCCCTGACCACCTTTATAATGGCACGGACTTCCTCGTCATAGGCTGCCTGATTGTAGGTTTTTTCCACATCATCCGTATCCGCCCCAAACTGTGCCAGCTGCTCCTTTGAAAAGCCAAGATGTCCTCCTGCCAGAGGACCTTCCACAACGATAAAATCAGGGACTCTGTTGTACTTTCTATCCCACATCCGGCAAATAACCATAGCTGCTTTGGCTGTGGATACGATAGGAGCCAGTTTTGTCCGTCGGGAGAGTTTTCTGCACAGCTCCTCACAGGAGGCCTTCAGCTCTGCCGCTCCTGTTTTCACCTGATCCAGCCGCGCCTTCATCTCCTCATAAGCCGCCTTCATCTCAGCGTAGGCCGCCTCGGCGTATTCGGGAAGAGATACCGGCAGACCGGCTCCTGATACAATCGCGTCGGCTCCGGCACAAACTGCCTCTTTGACCCACATATCGTAGTGCTTGGTAGCCACCATGATATTGAAACCGATGGCTCCCTCCGGTGCGATCTCTCTGGCTTTCTTAAATTCCCTGCGAATAGCCCGCAGATTGGCCTCTATAAAATTCGTGGTAAAATCCGGCTCCCGAAAACCGATCTGCGCCGTGGAAATGAGTCCCATTCCTCCTGCCTTTGCCACGGCTCCTGCCAGACGGTGGAGACTGATTCCTACTCCCATTCCCCCCTGGATCACCGGTTTTTTCACAACCAGGTCTCCAATTACTAATGGTTTGAATTTACTCATCACATTCTCCTAAATCTCTGATACCTGTGTTCTGCCAGTTCCCGGCCGGACATAGGAAGATATGTTTCAAAGAAACCGGTCATCGCCTGATCCATTGCTGCTGCAATCCGATACAGGGTGTCCGTGCCCGCAGGCTCTTCTTCCGGGATGATCCGCTCGATCAGCCCCAGTTTCTTTAAGTCGGCAGCCGTAACCTTCATTACCTCTGCGGCCTCCGGAGCTTTTTTGCTGTCCTTGTAAAGAATGGAAGCAAATCCCTCTGGAGACAGGATGGAATAGATAGCGTTTTCCAGCATCCATACCTCATCTGCCACCGCCATGGCTAAAGCGCCGCCGCTTCCGCCCTCTCCGATCACAACCGAGAGAACCGGAACCTTCAGATCCGACATTTCAAAGAGATTCCTCGCAATGGCTTCACCCTGTCCCCGTTCCTCGGCCTCCAGGCCGCAGAAAGCGCCCGGCGTATCCACAAAGCAGATCACCGGACGGCCGAAGGTCTCCGCCTGCTTCATCAGACGCAGCGCCTTGCGGTATCCGTCAGGAGAAGGCATACCGAAATTACGCTTGATATTATCCTTTGTGTTCTTTCCCTTCTGCTGGCCGATGACCGTCACAGGCATTCCATGGAACAGGGCAATACCGCCCACAACAGCCCCGTCATCCTTAAAATAACGGTCGCCGTGGAACTCAATAAATTCGTCAAAAACAGCGTTGATATAATCAAGAGCCGTAGGGCGGTTGGCTTTTCGGGAAAGAACAACAGTATCCCAAGCTGTCCTTTCTGCCTGAACACCGCATTCTGCACAAGCTTTTGTCCCTGCGTCGGAAACGCCATCCGGCAGTTCTGCAGCCGTCATTTTATGGTTTCTGTGCATATACAAAATCTGGCCGATGACACGTTTCTGGTCTTTTCTCTCCAGAATCATATCCACAAAACCATGCTCCAGCAGAAATTCCGCCCGCTGAAAGCCCTCAGGCAGCTTCTGGCCGATGGTCTGCTCAATCACACGGGGACCTGCAAAGCCGATCAGGGCATGAGGCTCTGCAATGATGATATCACCCAGCATGGCAAAGCTTGCCGTAACTCCCCCTGTAGTAGGATCCGTCAGGACGCTGATAAAGAGCTGCCCCGCCTCATGGTGACGCTTTAAGGCTGCCGAGGTCTTGGCCATCTGCATCAGGGATACGATTCCCTCCTGCATCCTGGCCCCGCCGGAACAGGCAAACAGAATCACAGGGAGCTTCTGCTCTGTAGCTCTCTCAACCGCCTCTGTGATCTTTTCTCCGACCACGTGGCCCATGCTGCTCATGATAAACCGTGCGTCGCAGACGCCAATCACCGCGGGATTCCCCTCGATCATGGCCTTTCCTGTGACAATGGCCTCGTTTAAATGGCTCTTTTCTCTGGCCGCTGCCACTTTTTTCTCATAATTAGGGAAATTTAAGGGATTGGAAAAGGGCATTTCCTGATTCCACTCCTCAAAGGTTCCCTCATCTGTGATCATTTCGATCCGGCGGTATGCGTGAATGCGGAAATAGCCGTCGCATTTGGGGCAGACGTAATAATTGTTCACTACATCCTCCACATAGATCGGCTGCCCGCACTTATTGCACTTGCGCCACAATCCCTGTGGGATGGATGGCTCATCGCTGTCCGCGGCCTTTGGCCTGTAGATCGTGTCGATCTTGGTATACGTTTTTTTGAACATATTACGCAGCATAGGGGCTACTTCCTTTCTGACTGATTATTTTACATACTCCGGGAAATATTTCTCAATAAAAGCCGTATCCGTGTCACCGGCCCTAAAAGCCTGATTTTCCAGAATCTCGTACTGGAAATTGATATTCGTCTCAATGCCCTCGATGATAACTTCTCCCAGGGCGCTCTGCATTTTCGCAATAGCAGCCTCCCTGTCCTTGTCATATACGATCAGTTTCATCAGCATGGAATCGTAGTTTGCAGGCACCTTATAATCGCCGTAAATATGGGTATCTACGCGGACGCCGTTTCCTCCGGGCAGATGGACGGTGCGGATCAGGCCGGGACACGGCATGAAATGCTTCTCCGGGTTCTCCGCATTGATCCGGCACTCAATGGCATGGCCCTTTATCTCTACCTGATCCTGAGTAACGCTTAACGGTTCTCCCGCGGCCACACGGATCTGCTCTTTGATCAGGTCAATGCCGGATACCATCTCTGTCACCGGATGCTCTACCTGGATCCGGGTGTTCATTTCCATAAAATAGAAATTTCTATCCTTGTCCAGAAGGAACTCTATGGTGCCCGCATTCTCATAACCCACGGACTTTGCCGCCCGCACGGCTGTCTCTCCCATCTTCTTACGAAGCTCTGGGGAAATGACGCTGCAGGGCGCTTCCTCCAGAACCTTCTGATGGCGTCTCTGGATTGAGCAGTCGCGCTCTCCTAAGTGGATCACATTTCCAAACCGGTCTGCCATGATCTGGAACTCTACATGGCGGGGCTTTTCGATATATTTTTCGATGTACATGGTATCATCGGAGAAACCTTTGACAGACTCTAACTGAGCCGCGGTAAAATGCTCGGTAAAATCTTCTTCGCTTCTGGAAATGCGCATTCCCTTGCCGCCGCCGCCGGAGGAGGCTTTAATCATCACCGGAAAACCGATTTCCTTTGCCATGGCAAGGCCGGACTCTGAGGTGTGTACCGCTTCCTTGCTTCCCGGAACCACAGGCACACCAGCCTCGATCATGGTTTTTCTGGCTGCGGATTTATTTCCCATCCTGTTGATGATCTCTGCGGATGGGCCGATAAATGTTATATTACACTTGCTGCAAAGCTCTGCAAAACGGGCATTTTCAGAGAGAAAGCCGAAACCGGGATGAATCGCATCTGCTTTCATTGCTACGGTGGCCGAAAGAATACGCTCCATATTCAAATAGCTCTGTGTGGAGGGCGCGGGGCCGATGCAGATGGCCTCGTCCGCTAAAAGAGTGTGAAGGCAGTCCTTGTCTGCCTCAGAGTACACCGCTACCGTCTGGATTCCCATTTCCCGGCAGGCCCGAATAATGCGGACAGCGATCTCTCCTCTGTTTGCGATCAAAATCTTGTTAAACATTTTATTTCTCCCCACAATTAACCGATCATGAAGGTCAGCTCTCCGGTAACGGCAATCTTTCCGTCTACGGTAGCCGTGGCTTTTCCAATACCTACAGGGCCTTTCTGGCGGATGATTTCACATTCCAGACGCAAACGGTCTCCGGGAACTACTTTATGCTTAAACTTCAGTTTATCGATGCCTCCGAAATAGGCTGTTTTTCCCTTAAAGCCCTCCTGAGACAGGATCGCTACGGCTCCGGTCTGAGCCAGGGCTTCTACCATCAGCACTCCCGGCATCACCGGCTCCTGCGGAAAATGGCCCCTGAAAAAGGACTCATCGTAGGTAACGGCTTTATATCCTACCGCCCGCACGCCGGGTTCCAATTCCTCAATGCAGTCCACCAACAGAAACGGATGGCGGTGAGGAATGATCTCCTGGATCTCTTTGATACCCATTAACATATTAAAATCCTCCTGAAACGGCTTATTTAATGCGGAATAGCGGCTGGCCGTACTCTACCACATCCTCGTTATTGACGAGCACTGCTTCAACCACTCCGTCGTACTCGCTTTCTATCTCATTCATCAGCTTCATGGCCTCGATAATACCAAGCACCTGACCCTTTTTCACGGTGTCCCCCTCTTTTACAAAAGGCTCCGCATCCGGGGAGGATGAGCTGTAGAAGGTTCCTACCAAAGGAGAGGCGATTACCTTATCAGAACCAATATCATTTCCGGCGGATGCCGGGGCAGCAGTCTGTGCGGCAGGTACATTTCCCAAAACCTGTGTGCCTGATGCAGTAACCGTCTCCGGTGCAGAGACAGCGGGAGATGGGCCGGAAGCTGCAAATACGGCAGGAACTGCCGGGGCGCCAACGGTCACAATCCTGGCCTCTTCCTTTTCTTTTTTCAGGGAGATCACCGTATCTCCCTGCTCCAGCCTAAAGCTGGTCAGGCTGGAGTCTGATACCGCCTGAACCAGTGTAAGGATCTCTTCGATATTCATTGTCATGTCCTCCTGTTCCTTACTCTGTGAATTTCTTCACGATCAGGCTGGCATTGTGTCCGCCAAAGCCCAGTGAGTTGCTGATCGCATAATTTACATCCATTTCCACGCCGTCACCCTGGGTATAATCCAGATCACAGCCCTCGCCCGGCTCCTCAAGTCCCAGCGTCGCGTGAACATAGCCGTTCTCAATGGATTTGACGCAGGTGATAAACTCTACGCCGCCGGCTGCACCTAACAGATGGCCAATCATGGACTTGGTGGAGTTTATCTTCACCTTCTCTGCCTGATCGCCCAGGGCCAGATGGATCGCCTTGGTCTCAAATAGATCATTGTGGTGGGTGCTGGTGCCATGGGCGTTTACATAGTCGATCTGTTCCGGCGTGATACCTGCATCCTTCATGGCAAATTCCATTGCTTTTGCAGCGCCGCTTCCATCCTCGGCAGGGGACGTGATATGGTATGCGTCGCAGGTTGCGCCGTAGCCTACAACCTCTGCCAGGATTTTTGCACCTCTTGCCCTGGCGTGCTCTAAGGACTCTAATACAACTACGCCTGCTCCTTCGCCCATTACAAAGCCGTTTCGGTCCTTATCAAAGGGAATGGAGGCACGCTTGGGATCATCTGTGGTGTTTAAGGCAGTCAGAGAGGTAAAGCCTGCAATGCCGATGGGGGTAATGCTGGCTTCCGTTCCGCCCGCTACCATCACATCTGCCTCCCCATGCTGAATAGAACGGAAGGCTTCGCCAATGGAGTGCGTGCCGGTGGCACAGGCAGTTACCACATTGATGCATTTTCCTTTCAGGCCGAACTGGATGGCTACATTTCCAGCCGCCATGTTGCAGATCATAAGCGGAACCAAAAGAGGCTCTACACGGCTGGGGCCTTTCTCCAACAGCTTCTTCTCGCTGCGCTCCATAGCCTGAAGAGAGCCAATGCCGGAGCCTACGCTGACACCTACGCGGAAGGGATCCTCCTTCTCCATATCAATGCCTGCGTCTTCCAGTGCCTGCTTTGCGGCCGCCACGGCAAACTGGGAAAATGGCTCCATGCGCCGGGCGGTCTTGGCATCCATATATTCCTTCGGGTCGAAGCCCTTTACCTCAGCCGCCAGCTTGCACTTAAAATCCTCTGTGTCAAAATATGTGATCGGGGCAATTCCCAGTGTCTTATCCTTTAAAGCCTGCCAGAAGCTCTCCACATCATTTCCAATGGGGGTGATGGCTCCCATGCCTGTAACTACTACTCTTGTATTCATTTGATCCGCTCCTTCTCTTTCCCGCGCATTACATAGCCATTCCGCCGTCTACGCTGATTACCTGTCCTGTGATGTATCTGGCGTCTTCCGATGCCAGAAATGCAACTGCGTTGGCAATGTCCTCCACTTCCCCGAAATCCTTCATGGGAATCTGCTCCATCATGGCCTTCTTTACCTCATCCTTCAGCACATCTGTCATATCTGTTCGGATAAAGCCCGGAGCAACCGCGTTTACGGTAATGCCGCGGCTTGCAAGTTCTCTTGCCACGCTTTTTGTCAGGCCGATCACCCCCGCCTTGGCGGCGCAGTAGTTGGCCTGTCCCGCATTTCCAAGAACGCCGGAAACAGAGGAAATATTGATAATGCGTCCGGCTCTCTGTTTTAACATCTGACGGGAAATGTGGTGGATGCAGTTGAACACGCCCTTTAAGTTGGTCTGGATCACTGCGTCAAAGTCCTCCTCGGACATTTTCATTACCAGGTTGTCCCTTGTAATGCCCGCATTATTTACAAGGATATCAAGACGGCCGTATTTTGCCACAATCCCGTCCAGCATCTCCTTGCTGCTGTTAAAGTCGGAAACATTGCACTGTATTGCCTCTGCGCTGCCTCCGGCTTCCCGGATCTCCCTTACTGTTTCTTCTGCCTTTGCAGCAGAACCATTATAGTTTACAATCACTGCTGCGCCCTTTGCGGCCAGTGTCTTTGCGATCTGGCGGCCGATGCCGCGGCTTGCTCCTGTTACCAGTGCGATCTTTCCTTCCAGCATATCTGACTCTCCTTTATCATGGTTTTGGTTAAAATACAATCGGTAATTATGCCTCTTTCAAAGCCTCCGCTACCTTGTCAATATCCTCCAGCTTTTCTACATTGAAGCATCTTGCAGCGCGGTCGATCTTGCGCATAAAACCGGTCAGTGTACGGCCCGGGCCTATCTCTACAAAGGTGTCCACGCCGTCTGCCAGCATGGTTTCCACGCTCTGCTGCCATTTTACAGAGGAGGATACCTGGCGGGTCAGAAGCTCTTTCACCGGAGCAGCTTCTGTCACATACTGAGCCGTTACGTTAGCCACATAGGGAATCTGAGGGGATTTGATCTCTGTCTGCAAGAGAACCTGTCCCAGCTTCTCGCCGGCCTCTGTCAGCATACCTGAGTGGAATGGACCGCTTACATTTAACAGGATGGCTCTCTTGGCTCCTGCTGCCTTTAAACGCTCACAGGCCTCTTCCACCGCCTCTTTCCTTCCGGAAATTACGATCTGGCCGGGACAGTTATAGTTGGCAATCCATACGTCCTCCATGGAAGCGGTCACTTCCTCGATCACTGCCGTATCCAAAGCCAGGATCGCCGCCATGGCGCCTACGCCGGCGGGAACAGCCTCCTGCATCAGGATCCCTCTCTGGCGCACCGTTGCGATTGCATCATCATCGCTCATCACGCCCGCTGCCGCCAGAGCGCAGTATTCTCCCAGGCTTAAGCCTGCCGTCACATCCGGATGAATCCCCTTTTCTTCCAACACCCTCATCATTGCAATCCCGGCAGTCACCATGGCCGCCTGGGTATATTCGGTAATGTCCAGACGGTCATTGGGCTCAAAACACAGTTCCGGAACGGAAAAGCCCAGAAGCTCAGAAGCTCTGTCAAATACCTTTTTTCCGGTTTCTGTCTGCTCATAAAAATCCTTTCCCATACCGCAGGTCTGTGCGCCCTGACCTGGAAAAATAAATGCGATCCTGCTCATATTTCTACTCCCTGTTTAAAAGCTTTTTTGCCTGTTCCATCATCTCGCCGATCATTTCCTTACAGGTCTGTTCCTTTGAAATAAGACCTGCGATCTGGCCGGCCATTACCGTGCCGTTCATCACATCACCCTCCTGCACTGCCTTGCGCAAAGCGCCCAGTGTCAGGTACTCCAGCTCCTCAAAGGACTTTCCTTCCTGCTCAAGCTTAGTGTACTCTCTGGTCATCTGATTTCTCAGGCCTCTTACCGGATGTCCGTGACTTCTGCCGGTTACTACAGAGTCAATGTCCTTTGCCTTGATGATGCGCTGCTTGTAGTTTTCATGTACAATCGATTCCTTTGCCACAACAAAGCGGGTTCCCATCTGCACCGCCTCTGCTCCCAGCATAAAGGCCGCCGCAATGCCTCTTCCGTCTCCGATGCCGCCTGCCGCAATAACAGGAATGGAAACTGCGTCCACTACCTGGGGAACCAGGGTCATTGTAGTCTCTTCGCCGATATGGCCGCCAGACTCCGTTCCCTCTGCCACAACGGCATCTGCTCCGTATTTTTCCATACGGCGGGCCAGAGCCACGGAAGCTACCACAGGGATAACCCTGATTCCTGCGTTCTTCCACATTTCCATATATTTTTCAGGATTTCCAGCTCCGGTAGTAACAACCTTGATGCCTTCCTCCACAACTACCTTTGCCACATCCTCTGCATGGGGGCTTAAAAGCATAACATTTACGCCGATGGGGCGATCCGTCAGCGCTCTCGCCTTGCGGATCTCGTCACGGACAACCTCTCCGGGGGCATTGGCTCCTCCAATCAGGCCCAGACCGCCGGCTGCGGATACGGCTGCCGCAAGGTTATGCTCCGCTACCCAGGCCATACCTCCCTGGATAATGGGATATTCGATTCCTAACATCTCTGTGATTCTTGTTTTCATTGTTTTCTCCATACGCTCTTCTGCGATTCCGTCCATACCGAACCATCCGGCCTGCGGCTGTGTTCTGTCAGACTTCTCTTCAATAGAGGAAACAGCGTGCTTCAAACCATCCACACGCCGTCCCTCTCATTTGTTTATGCAGTTTTAACCTTATGCGGTCCGGCCTTATGCCTCTACACCGTGGTTCTTTAAGTACTCCATAACATCGCCTACTGTAGACATCTTCTCTAACTCCTCTGCGGGGATCTCTACAGAATACTCATCCTCTAAAGCCATAACAAGCTCGAAAAGATCCAGGGAATCTGCGCCCAGGTCTTCCTTAAAGGAGGAAGTCTCGGTTACGGACTCAGCGTCTACGCTTAACTGCTCTGCAATAATTTCTTTCATCTTCTCTAACATGATTTCTGTCTCCTTTTAACATAGGTTATTATATATTACACCTAAATATTTACCATTATATTCACGAATTGTCTATGCCCTTTTTACGGGGGTTTTTAATTTTTAACGGTTTTTAGACATTTTTTCTTCCATTGCCAACCGTCCAGGGGCAAACACCCCCAATTTCGGCTGCCAGGGCTGCCTCCCATTCCTGCCGTTTTGCTACCATTCCAGGAGAATTGCTCCCCAGGTAAGGCCCGCTCCAAAACCCGATAAGATCATCTTTTCACCGCGCTTTAACTGTCCTTTCCGGTTTAACTCATCTAAAAGAATGGGGACGGAAGCTCCGGATGTATTTCCGTAACGTTCCATATTGGCGGGAAATTTATCCACATCCACCTTAAGCCGCTTTGCAATCGACTCAATGATACGGAAATTAGCCTGATGGATCACAAAATGATCGATGTCCTGTGTGGTGTATCCTGTTTCCCTCAACACCTCATTCATACATTCAGGAACTTTTTTTACCGCAAATTTAAATACTTCCTGTCCATCCATGGTCATATATCCCAGTTCCGGCTTTCTTCCTAATAAGAAATTGCCGTTGGAACGGGAACCGCAGGTGAGAACACCGCCCTTTTCCCCATTGGAATGCATATTCAGGCCCAGGATACCTGTCTCATCGGCCCGGACAACAGCTGCTCCTGCCCCGTCTCCAAAGAGAACGCAGGTCCCCCGGTCTGTCCAGTCAATCAGCTTGCTCAGCACATCGGCTCCAATCACAAGGGCTGTCTTATAGATCCCCGCGGAAATAAACGCGTGAGCAGTGCTCAAAGCGAACACAAAACCCGTACAGGCTGCGCTGATATCATAGCAGGCTGCATTCACCGCTCCCAATTTAGCCTGTACCTCGCAGGCTCCGTTTGGGAAACAGGAATCCGGTGACGAGGTTGCAAGAAGGATCAGGTCAATCTCTTCCGGGAGAATGGCTGCCTGCTCAATGGCTCTGGCTGCTGCCTTGGCCGCCATATCCGAGGTGCCGTCCTCAGTGGCAATCCGCCGTTCTCTAATGCCTGTTCGGCTGCGGATCCACTCGTCATTTGTCTCAACAATCTTCGATAGATCATCATTAGTCACGATCTGCTCCGGCACATAGGAGCCGGTTCCTATTATTCTGGTCGTCATTTTTATTTACCCGGCCCCGGATGAGCGGTCTGAAAACGGCCCGCTGCCAAAGGGCTGTACCTTCCTTTGCCGAAATACTTTGAATCTCAAAGTAATACTACAGGATAGGAAACCGTTTGTCAAGTAGGAATTTGGCAGGAATATTCCAAAAATTTACTAAATTATACCACAATTTACCATTTTAGACTTTTTTATTTATTGACTTCATTTCCCGGTTTTGTTAGTTTAGAGTTGTAAAAGTTTCAGAATCTTACAAATTACAAAGGAGGTCATAAGATGAAGACCACAGGAGTAATCCGCAAGCTGGATGAGCTGGGCAGAATCACGCTTCCTATAGAATTAAGGAGAAGCCTTGACCTGGATGTCAAAGATGGACTTGAAATAACCGTTCAGGATGACTGCATTATCCTTAAAAAAGCGGAAAGCGCAGATATTTTTACAGGCAGTACCGAGGATCTGCTGGAATATGAAGGAAAAAAAGTATCCCGCAATTCTGTTATGGCGCTGGCAAAACTGGCCGGGCTGAATGTAGCTGAGGCATAGGCAGAACTGGCAGCGCAGTAACTGCAAAAACCCCCAAGGTTCTCTGTGTATTAAGGAAGATACGCAGACAAACACTGGGGGTTTTTATATTTTAATTCGGGTAAAATGGCCTGCTGACCCGGTTAGCTGTCCGGCTTTGTACCGGATAACCAAACCGTGCCGCTAAGCCAGCTTTGCCCGGATCGACCTGTGGTCATAGATGTCGCCCGCCCCATCTACCTGAGCGATTACAGGGACGCCGTACTCTTCAGAAATAATCTGACCGGCACCGCAGAAGGTATCTGCATGGCGCTGCATATTTCCAGAAACAACCACTCCCTTTAAACGGGATCCATTGGACTTTAAAAAGGACGCCACCACAGGCGGAACCTCACCCCGGCCGTCTGTATAGGTTAAAAGAATAAAGTCCTCGCCGACGGTTTCCGTACCGTCCTTCAGCTTTAGAGCCTCTAATTCCAGAGTCTGAACCAGTTTTTCTACATTTCCGCTGCGCGAAGCATATACATATTTCATTGGTATACAACCTTCTTTCTTCTTATATAAGTTAGTTTGCGCTAATAAGCATTGTATCACTCAATAATTGAATCGTCAAGCAGCTTTGAATGTAAAATCATCCCAGGAACAGACAATGTTTGCTGTCCTTTTTTTCGCGGCTATTTCTCTCCCCCATTTGCGTCCTTATACCTTTCATACTGCGCCTGACGCACTTTTAAAATCTGATCCAAATTCATATTTTTTAATGATTCCAGATAATTGTCAAACGTGTCCAGACTTGCTGTACCTGTTATAAACGCTACATGCATTTCCTCTACATAGGTTGTAATATCCACAAGATACTGGGAAATAATACTGGATTCATCCGCAGTTGCATAAATAAAAGGCCATGGATTTCTCATATACTGCTGGAGTTGTTTATCTACTGCCACATGCCACTCAGGAAGAAGAACATCTGTTGCCTCAACCGACTGCTGAGATGGCAGACATCCGGGATTGATTCCCAGCCCCTGAAGCCACAGACTGTCCTGTGCAGCTTCTGTATATTCCTTTTTGCCCTGATCGTCTACGGTATAGCTCGCACCTTCCATTCCCCATACATATAGTTCCTGACACTCTTTGCTCATGGCATAATCCAAAAATCTTACTGCATTTAAAATATTTCCGCTGTCTGCGCTTACGCCAAAAATATTGGCGAATGGCTGTCTTGCGGTATAGAATCCCTCATATTCCCCGGACAAAGGAGGCATACCTACCATAATCCCCTTTTCTCCGGTATATTCAGGATACTGTGCGCTATAAAGCTGTGACATCTGCCAGCTGAAATCAAAGGTTACTCCGGTCATATTTTTCGCGCAGCGTTCCGTTACCTGATCCCTGGTCAGCGTTGTAAATTCTACCTCAATCAATCCTTCTTCATATAGTTTATGTACAAACTCCAGGTATTTTTTATATTTTTCCGGTTCTGCAAAGCCATAATGCACCTGGCCATTTTCATCTGCATAGAAACCGCTGGCCAGATCCAAACCAAATGCCGGGCCAAACATATAGTATAAATACGAAGAACTGTTAGATGCTATAATGCTCATAGGAATTTCATCGGTTGTATCTCCATTTCCATTCATATCCTGTTCTTTGAAAGCTCTAAGCACCTCTACAAACTCATCCAGGGTTTTCGGCATTTCTTTTCCAATTTTTTCCAACCATTCGACATTGATCATAGCGCAGGGCTGATAATTTTCCGTAACGACGGTCTGAGGCACATAATATATATGTCCGTCCTCTGCTGTGAGGCTGGCTTTTATCTCAGGATTTTCTTCCAGAAACATTCTGTAGTTTGGCATATCATCCATGTACTCATCCAGCGGCACAAAAATACCGGACCGAAGATAGCTCATATTGGGATCCAGATCGGGAAGTTCTACAATATCCGGCAGATCCGTTCCTGATGCCAGCATAGGCATGACGGAATCCTTATAGTTAGTTGGAGAAATCAGCGTCCAGTCGATTGTCACTCCCGCCCGGTCAGCCACCTCTTTAATAATAGGCGCAGATGCAAAGTCTACTGTAGAATACCAGGAGTTCTGCGCCAGAATACTGACGGAAACGCCCTCCTGATCTGTGATGGGTGCCTGTCCGGTATAGTTATAGGCTGCAGCCTCAGCCTCTGCACTGCCTTGCGTTCCTGTTTTTTTATTTCCTCCGCATGCAGTCATTCCAACCATACACATAACAGTTGCAATTGCAAATACCGCATTTTTCCTTATTACTCGCATTTTTATTTTTCCTCCTCCTGATTTTTCTTCTAACCCTTTACTGCCCCCAGCATAGTTCCCTTTACCAGATGTTTCTGAATCAGCGGACAGATCATTATAATTGGTATCATTGCCAGCACAATACATACATACCGGATCTGAATAGTAGACTGAGCCGCCGCGCTGGCTACTGTGGCGCTCTGTGATGCCTGCATCACTTCTGTGGATGCCATCAAAAGTATTCTTCTTAGGAATAGCTGCAGCGGCTGCAGTCCTGTCTTTCCCAAATACAAAAGTGCGCTGAAAAAATCATTGTAGCGAGCCACTGCATAGTATAATGTGAGGACTGCAAGAGTCGGCTTTATCAGCGGAATCGCAATCTGTGTCAGTATTACAAAATCGTTCGCTCCTTCCAAAGAGGCATTTTCAAAGAGTTCCTCAGAAATTCCCTCAAAGGCAGAACGGCAGATCATCACATTATAGGCGCTGATCAATACCGGCAGTATCATTGCCAGACGGCTATTATAAAGCCCAAGACCTGTCACTACCATATAAGTCGGAATCAATCCCCCGGAGAAATACATGGTAAAAGCCAGCATAAAATTCAGCCCTCTGCGCAGAGAGAACCGTTTTCTTGACAACGGATATGCTGCCAGACAGGTAAATATAATATTGACAAACGTGCCTGTAATGGTATAAAAAATCGTATTTCCATAGGAAATCCACAATTCTTTATATGCCATGACCATTTTATATGTTTCCAGACTCAATTCCACCGGAAACAGAACTACACGACCCTGATTAACAGCTGTGCCAGAGCTTAAAGATATGCTTACCACATAAATAAATGGATAAAGGGTAACTGCCATGGCAGCCAGAACCAAAACATATATCAGCACATCAAACAACTTATCTCCCATTCCTTCATTTAAAAATTCTTTCCAGGCGCTCTTTTGAACCTCTGCCTCCTGATTTTGTTTTCTTTGTCTCATATTCAGATTCCTCCTACCATATTGATGTATCTGTCAGTTTTCTGCTCAGCCGATTAGCTGCAAACACAATAGAAAAACCAATCAGAGAGTTAAACAGTCCCACTGCTGTTGCATAGCTATAGCTCTGATTCTCGATACCCTGACGGTATACATAGGTGGAAATAACATCTGCCGTCTCATAAATTCCTGAATTATACAGCAAATAAACCTTTTCAAATCCTACATTTAAAAGGTTTCCAAGAGACATGATCAAAAGTAAAACAATGGTAGGCTTAATGCTTGGAAGTACCAGATGCCAAATAGTCTGCAGCTTAGAAGCCCCGTCTACCTTCATAGCCTCATACAGTTCCGGCCCGATTCCCATGATCGCTGCTACAAAGATAATTGAATTAAAACCAAAGCTCTGCCATGATCCAGAAACCACATAGATGGTCCGAAACCATCCCGGCTCTCCCATAAAGTTGACTGGCTCTCCTCCCAGTCTTTCAATTATCTGGTTGATTATTCCACCTGAAGGGGATAGGAAATTCGTAATCATACCCGCAACTACTACCGTGGATATAAAATATGGAAGGTAGGTAACTATCTGTGCACTTTTTTGAAATCGCTTATTGCGAATCTGCGAAATACAAAGGGCAAACAGGATAGGAATGGGAAATCCAAATATTAACGAGTAAAATGACAGCAAAAATGTATTTCTGATTAGCCTCCATGCATAGGGTGACGCAAAAAACTGCCTGAACCATTTTAATCCTACAAATTCCCCATTATAGAGTCCTGATATTCCCTGTCCGGGCTTAAAATCTGTAAATGCCATCCACAGCCCCGTCATTGGAAAGTAGCAAAATATCAACAAATAGACGATTACAGGTGCAATCATTAAAAGCAGATATTTATCCCTCTTTATGCATTTGATCCATGTATTTTTTTTCATCTCATCCTTATCCTCCCATTCTGATGTACATGATACATTTCCCCCATACGGCACAGCTCCTCCTTTTCTTTTACAGGTCCTGTTAATTCCTGCTTCTGCCATCATTATATCGAACAAAATCAAAAAGAACAGAATCAAAAAAAGAAGCGCCCGGATCGCGCTCCTTTTTTGATACTTGCAAAAAAACTATGGCTGTCTGGGAAAATCACTGGGATTCATCCCCATAATGGATTTAAAATTTCTTCGGAATGTCAGCATATTACTGTAACCGCTTCGCCGGGCAATCTCTTCAAAGGATGCATCCGTGTGACGCAATTCATGAACTGCCAAAGCAATTCTGCGTTCTTGTACATACTGAAGATATGTAATTCCTGTTGTCTGCTTAAACAGCATGGTAATATATTTTGTACTGACCTTAAAATGTTCTCCAATGGCTGTCAGAGATATATTCGGATCAGAAAAATTCTGATCTACATAGGCTATAATCTCCCTGTCATGAGCACCTGGCTCTATCTCCTCTGGACGGTTTGCCCGCACCTCATCAATTACAATTTCATATACGTGACAATAATATTCCTCCACTTCATCAAAGGTGAGGTATGGCGGCAGTTTCTCCACATGGATTCCCAGACCAAAAGTACTGTTAACACGCCAAACCGCTTTTACAGTAGATACATACAGATCATCCAGCAAAAGCTCAATACCACGGTTGGAAATATCCAGTTCCACCATATTTTTCTGTTTGAGATCATCCAAAAATCCCTTCAGACAGTCCAGACGCTCTTCACTCAGATTCTCTGCCAGCTGTCTGGTAACCTCCTTTGGAAAATAATAGGCATTAGAATCATTTTCCTCATAAAAATAAACGCCTCCTCTTCCTTCCAAGAGAATACGATTGAGAGCTGTCACAGCGTTCTGGCAGGATCTTGGCAGATCGCCAATCTGTTCCTTTATCTCATCCACACCTATCGTAACACTGAAATCCTCATTGCCAAGAGACTTTGATATGTTCTGATAAAACTGATAAATCGTCTCTTCTGCATCTTCCCCATGATCGGTATTGATGACCAGATATAGATCTGCCGCATCACGCTCAAAACAGATATACCTGTCTTTTTCCCTTTGCTGCTTTCCCTGGTTTTTCACACAGGCGCGGATTATTTCCTTTGCCTGTCTCATACGTTCTCCCACAGCCTTATCTTTTCCCTCATAGTAAAGGTTTATGACTGCCACAATAAAAAACATATTTTCAAGAGACAGGATATCCTTCCGGTACAGCCTTCCCAACTTTCCAGCATCCATTTCGCCGGACAAAAGGCTGTGAATCATTCCCGTTTCTGCATAAGGTGATATCGTAAGCACCTCATTGCGATATCCATCCCGTTCTGCCATCAGATTCTCCACTCCTGCAGCCAACTCCTGAAATCCATCGTCCTGCTCATCCCTGTCCTTTCCAATCATCTTCCAGATACGTTCAATTGGAGCATAAAAACGATTGGCATAGAATAGGGCAAGACCCACAAATAATATACTGACCGCTACTCCCATGCACATGGCAAGAGATAATATGGAGGCCGGTTCCAGGCGAAAACGGCTTCTATCCTCCAATATTTCCAGACTCATCCGACTATCAATTACAGAAACCGCCCGGATTTGTCGGGACGTTTCCTGTTTTCCGCCCTCCAACAACGTTTTCCCATCAAAAGATATTTTCCATCCATCTCCCTCTTCCAGATATGAAGCTACAATTCGTGAAAATCGGCTCCGGTCAAACAGAACACATATCCGTCCTCTGGGTGTTCCCGACCGGTATCGGTAATCATCCACATAGATAAGGAAATCCTTCGTAAATGTAAGGTCACTACTATTTTGTCCTGTCAGCTGGTTTAAACTGCCTTCCGACAGGTACGATCCCTTTTTATCATTCAGCATAAATGGATATTCCAGTCGAATAACCCCTTCACTGGTATACACTCTATCATAACCGTCCAACAGACATACTACGCTGTATATCTCCTGGGTTCCTGCTCCCGTTTTCTGCCCTCTTATATCCTGCATTACCTGATAAAGCACATAGGAATCCACACTGTCTCCCAATTTTACGGAATGATATAACTGATTCATGGAGGCCATTCCATTTATATTTGCCAGGATGCTCTGGGCCGTCACAATCTGACTGTCTATTTCGTGAAGAATTTCACTGCTTTTTTGTTCATAATACTGGACAGCTTTCTCTCTTTTCAAGACCGCAGTCTCATGGATCACTACCGCCGAATATGCACAAAAACAGAGAACGATCATTGTCACATAGGACAAAAACATTCTCTGAAATGTCTTACTCCTTAATTTTCCCATAATATTTCCGTCATGTTTTTGGATTTTTGGTTATTTATCCCAGAGTCACTTACTGGCGTCCCATATGCCTCCTCACGCTCACCGCCAGCCTCGCCACATGGGACGCCAGTATGATCCCCAGCGCAATCGCTCCCGCCTCTGTCAGCACCAGTGTTAAGTATGTACTGAACTCCTCTTTAAGTCCCTGCACCAGATAATACATCGTATAATAAAGAGCTTCTCCGGGAACCTCCGGAATCAGCATGGGAACCAGGAGAAGGATCACCGGAGTGCGGATGATTCTGGCTAATATCTCACTGAGAGCGGCAACAAACAGACTGGCAGCCAGCAGCCCCGAAAATATGCTCCACCCGGCGGCTCTGCACAAAAGATAGACGGCCCATCCCGCGCCGCTTCCTAAAGCGATCACAGCAAGACGTTTTCCCCGAACGCCAAACAAAACAGCAAATCCTACCGATCCGATCATGCCTGTAACGGTCTGAATTACAGCAAAGCTCATACTGTCCCTCCAAAAATAATTACAAGAGCAAAGCCCATGGCTACCGCAGCCGCTTTTAGAACCGCCTCACTCATATTGAGAAGTCCACTGATCATATCTCCATTTATCATATCTCTCAGGGAGTTGGTCAGCTGAAGCCCTGGAATTACCAGCATAATATCGCCAATCATGATCTTATCCGGCTGTGTGCCGATTCCCATCCTGACAAGGAGCAGAACAGCCATCGCCGTCACTGCGCTGCAAAGCATATTCTGAATAATGGTATTCAGTTTCAAAATGGAACTTCCATGCAGCATCCCATATAAAACCGCCCCTGACAGCGCCGCCGCCATGCCGTCCATTCCGGTTCCTCCAAAGAAAACCGACAGCGCTGCCGCAATCATCATATGCATCCCCAGTTCCAGGCGAACCGATGCTTTTTTCCCGTTTCGGATGACATCCAGCTCCCTTTTAAACTCCTCTAAGGATATTGGGCCGGCGCATATTCTGCGGGACAGTTCGTTTACCCTGGCTACTCTTCCCAGGTCTGTATCCCTCGTCCGGATCCGGCGGGTCTGAGTGACGGCGCGCCCGTCTGCCGACATGGCGGTGACGATAATACTGGATGTAATGGTAAACACATCCGCACGGGCAAAACCATAGGCCATGCACAGGCGGGTAATTGTATCCTCCACCCGGCTCACCTCAGCTCCATGGGCAGCAAGGAGTTCCCCCGCATCCATAATAGCTGTCATGAAATATTTCATCTCGTCATATTCTGCTTCCGCTAAGCTCGCTTCTGTTTTTATTTCCATGCAGTCCCTGATACACATCCCTCTTAGACACTCCCCTGTCTTTTGCCACCGCCTTCATAGCTTCCTTCTTATCCATGCCCTGGCTCATATAATGTTCCATATGCTCTTCCAGGCTCACTGCCTCCCAGGACTGTCTGGCCTCTTCCTCCATTTCCTGTACGGAACGGCCCCGGATAACGATGACGCATTCTCCCTTGGGCTCCTCGGTCTCATACACGGCCAGGGCCTCCTTAAACGTGGTTCTCCAGGCGCTCTCAAATTTCTTCGTAAGTTCCCGGCAGATAGTGATATCCCGGTCTCCCATGGCCTCAAAAAGATCCGCCAGTGTCCGTTTCAAATGATGGGGCGCTTCATACAGGATAATGGTTCTGGTTTCATTTTTCAGTTCCTCAAGTATCCTCTGACGCTCCTTTTTATCACTCTTTTCCGCCGGCAAAAATGCCTCAAAGCAGAATCTCCTGGTAGGAAGGCCAGACATGGTAAGCGCCGTGATACAGGCTGCAGGGCCAGGAAGGGAAGTTACGGGAATATCTGCCTCATGGCACTGACGCACCAGTTCTTCACCTGGATCAGAAATACCAGGCGTTCCGGCATCGGTAATCAATGCAATATTTGTCCCCTCTTTCAGCTTTTCCACCAGATATTTCGCCTTATCTATCTTATTATATTCATGGTAGCTGGTCATAGGCGTTTTGATGCCCAGATGGTTTAGAAGCTTAATACTGTGACGGGTGTCCTCTGCCGCGATCAGATCCGCCTCCTCCAGCGTACGCACTACCCGGTAGGTAATATCCTCCAGATTTCCAATGGGCGTTGCGCACAAGTATAATATTCCTGCCATAGCTCCAGCTCCTTTACTTTTCTAATAACCGTAAGTAGTCCGTATCTCTTCGGAATACTCTCCATTCTCGTCAAATACAATCACCGGCGGCTCTGCCTTTAAAAGGGCGCCTCCACCCCGGACTGCCTCGATGAGAACCATGTTTGCCTCCCTGTCTCTGTAGGGATGGACAAACTTCATCCTCTTAGGTTCAAGACCATGCATTTTCATGGTCTGGATAATCTCGATCAGACGCCTGGGCCTGTGTACCATATAAAAACGGCCTCCGGGCCGCAGCACTCGCGTCCCCTCCCGTACCACGTCCTCCAGGGTGCAGAGCACCTCATGGCGTGCAATAGCCTTGGCATCCTGGGGATTTTTAATGCCGTGCGCATCATTCATGTAGGGCGGATTACTCGTTACCACATCAAAAGAAGCCCGGTCAAAGAGCGTCCCGGCCTCCTTTATATCGCCTGTTACAATCTCCACCCGATCCTCAAGGCCATTATAAGCCACACTCCGACGGGCCATGTCTGCCGACTCTTCCTGAATCTCCAGCCCTGTAAAATGCATTCCCTGGGTCTTAGCACTTAAAAGAATGGGAATAATCCCGGTTCCGGTTCCCAGATCCAGGACCTTCTCCCCCTCCTTCACCACTGCAAAGCCTGACAGAAGCACCGCGTCCATTCCAAAGCAGAAAGCTCCCTTTCTCTGGATAATGCCGTAATGATTGCGCTGCAGATCGTCGATCCGCTCATCATCCCGCAGTGAAATTTCCTTAACCTTGATCCAGGTATGCTCCTTACTTATCATTGAGCTTCGACTTTCCTTCCTTTTTCTCCAGGGCCTCCAGTTTCTTAAGCTCCGTATCCGAACCTCCGCTTTCCTTGGCCTGACGCTCCCCGTTCTTTCCCTTCTTCTTTCTGGGCTTGAATTTCAGGTCCTCTACCTTATACTCACGAATCTCTTTCTCATCCCGGTCTACCACAACTACGACCTTTACCAGCTGGCGCAGCACATTTACACTGTGCACCTCGCCCTTTAAGCCGTCCGCAGTAGTCACATAGTCACCAATGGCCGGCAGCCTGCTGTTTAAAACCTCATAGGTCTCTTCCTCGTTTTTCAGGCAGCACATCAGTCGGCCGCAGACACCGGAAATCTTGGTTGGATTCAGTGAAAGATTCTGTTCCTTTGCCATCTTGATGGATACAGGGATAAACTCCGACAGGTACGAATGACAGCACAAAGGCCTTCCGCAGATGCCGATTCCTCCCATAATCTTTGTCTCATCCCGCACGCCAACCTGACGCAGTTCAATCCTGGTCTTAAACACGCTGGCCAGGTCCTTTACAAGCTCCCTGAAATCAATCCGGCCGTCTGCAGTAAAGTAAAACAGCACCTTATTATTATCAAAGGTGTACTCTGCATCAATCAGCTTCATTTCCAGCTTATGCTTGCGGATCTTTTCCTGGCAGATCTTAAACGCCTCTCTCTCCTTCTCCTTATTCCGGGTTTCTACCGCCCGGTCCTCCTCTGTCGCCATACGGATCACCGGCTTTAAGGGCGGAACCACCTTTGCGTCCTCAACTTCCCGGTTGCCAAGCACCACATATCCGTACTCAATTCCTCTGGCCGTCTCAACGATCACATGATCGCCGGTCTTTATATCACGTCCGGCAGGATCAAAATAGTAAATTTTTCCCGCCGTCCGAAAACGAACTCCGATAACTGTCAATTCTGTTCTCCTTTTTATTGGTCTGTGCCATACTAAATGGCGTCTTAGTTTTCCTTCATGGTCAGAAGCATCAGCTCCATCACCAGTTCCATATTTACATTAGCGTCCAGCCGCACTCTGGCCTTGTCAATCGCCTCAAGAATCTTCTCCAGTCCTTCGTATCCGCTTAAAGCTGCAATATTCTTCACCGTCGAAAATTCATCCTTAAAAATCAGCAGATTGATGTCTTTAGTGGTCTTATACATCAGTACATCCCGATACCACATCTGCATAAAGTCCAGACAATCATGGAGATCCAGATTGTCCTCCTTCAGCTTGCGGATATAGTCTAAAAGCTCGGAGATATCCATTTCCTTCAGATGCTTCAGCAGATGAAGAATTTCGTTATACATCACCTTAAACTCCTCTGAATCAGCCAGATGAATGGCTTTTCCCAGATTTCCCCTTGCAAATGCGGCATAAATCTCTGCCTGGGTCTCCTCTTCCTTTAAAGACTGGATCAGATACTCCTTCACTACCGAATCCCGCAGAGGCTTTAACTTCAGCTGCACACACCGCGAAAGGATCGTGGGCAGAAATGCATCCGGGTTGGTGGTAAGAAGCAGGATCACCGCATAGGAGGGAGGCTCCTCAATGGTCTTAAGAAGGGCGTTCTGGGCCTGAACCGTCATTTTCTCCGCCTCATCCACAATATAGATCTTGTAATAGCTGCTGTAGGGCCGCACCATGATGGTGTTGTTGATCTGCTCCCGAACCTCATCCACGCCGATGCTGGCGGGCTTCTCATGGGTCACATAGATCAGATCGGGATGATTGCCCGAAAGCACCTGCCTGCAGGCATGGCACTGCATACACGGCTCGGCCGTTCCCTTTTCACACAAAAGGCTCAGCGCAAAAGCGTTGGCAAGAGACTTGCGCCCCATTCCCGCCTCGCCGCTGAGTATATACGCATGAGAGATCTTTCCTGTTTCCACTGCATTTTTAAAATGCTCCTTGATCTGCTCATGTCCCAGAATGTCCTTAAAAACCAGCATCTTCCATACCCCCTTTGATTGCTTTTTATGCTGCCATCAGTATAACATAAGTTAATTTTGATGTATAGCCTTAAGTTGGCGGGCAAAAGATCCAGACGCAAAAATCCCCCTCTTTTCAGATGATTGAAAAGAGGGGGTATGCCTGCTGTTTAAAATTTAATTCTCCATACCAGCTGCAGTTCTTTTTCCCCGTTCCATGTACGTCTCCAGCTAATCTGGGTCTTATTGGGGCCGTGAGGTGTGTTGAAGGAGTCCTTAGGCGTCCTGTATTCTGCCATTCCTGCCACACTTAAGTCAATTACCGCCATGCTATCCTCCTGATACACGGAACTGCCTGTTTCCCTCGCAGTTCCATTTCCATAATTTTCCGTTTTTATGGAAACAATAGGGCCTGAGCCAAAGGATACCTTATTACCTGCACAGACCGCTCCCTCAGAAAAGGTATCAAAGCACAGACGAATTTCCTTTAACGGCGTTCCTTCCCTGATCGTGAACACATCCTCCCTTTCAATCTCATGTTCCAGAAAGCGATATGTAGTCAAAGCCTGGATTCCCTGCCCATCTTCACATTCCCAGACAGTTGGGGCACTCTCTCCAATCCGGCACATATGGCTCAGTTTCACCTGACAGCCATCCTCCCCACAGATTTTAATGGAATCAAAAAAACAGATCGGCATCAGTTTCGTTCCATCCTCCAATATAATCTCTGGAACCAAAGAACCGTGATGCACATCCGGCACCGCCTCAAGTACACCATTTTCTCTCGGAACGGGCAGATAGGCATCTTTATCATAGTAAGGCGTTCCACCACTGATTAACGGCAGGGACCACACATGGCCGCCTTTGCGGCTGATTACCAACCCCCTATCATACTCATTCTTAGCAAAACGGCAAAAAAACAGTCCATCCTGAATTCCTTTGCCATCATCGGGCCACTTACAGTCACTTGAACAATCATAGCCCAGACTCTTCCACTGTTCGATCACATCGATCACCTGCATGGAAAGGCTTAAGTTTTCCCCCAGAATGCGATTCTTGTTGCGGTAACCGTCCGTCCGCCTTCCCTTTTCCCACATATTGATGGACTGCATTTCCTCATCATACCAGAACAGGATCAGCTTCCGAATACAGTGGACACTATATGCGTAAGCCAGTTCTTCTTCCTCCTTTGTCAGCACACCGCCTAACTGGGCCGCTGATGCAAGGATCTGGAGCACTGCAGTTTCTCCATAAGCGCCGATGCTTCTTCCGTAGGAAAATCCCCAGCCCGTTTTACTGGACATCTGCAGCACAATCCGGGCACTTCTTCCCAACATCTCCCGAATCAGCTTTGGCTCCTCCCAGCCGGTCTTTAGTACCAGCTCTGTGATCTCCGCCGGAATCAGAATGCTGTAGCGGTCAAACCGTCCTTCTCCCTTTGTTTCATCCATAAACCCATATTCACCTGAATACCCGGAAATATGTTTTAACAGGTGATTCAACAGGATATCACTGTTCCCTACTTTATCCCAGCCTAGGAGTTCCCTCCACCGGGCAATTCCAAAAGCAACCCCATAATAATTCGTAGGCTTATGGATCAGGGCATAGTCATTTTTCTCATCCACAAAGGTACGCCAGTCCATGGTTTCTTTTAGAACCGCCTCTGTCTTTTCGCTTACCACCTCATCATAGACGCCCTCTGCTTTCAGACGGTACAGTCCTGTCAGTCCGTTTAAGATTCCCCAGGTCTCCATCTCCATACCAGAACACATATCAATCATACCGCCTAGCGCCTTTAACATTTTCCGCCGCTCTGCCTCATCCTTTCCAAAGAAAACAGCTGCGTAGCTGCACAGATTGATTACCTTTCCGCCCACAAACTGGGCCTTCTCGTTATATCCCGGAACGCCGTCTATGATAATGCCTTCTTTTTCCTCTGCAATCTTCCAGAACAGGCCGCACATTCTCTGGCGAAGCAGTTCCATGCAGTCTTTGTTTGTTACATTTTGCTCGATCATTGTTTCTTACCTCACCAGATTAAAAAGTTCTTTTTCAGAAGTCTTAGAACGGCCTCTGTATAAAAATAATCTCCATAAATAATAGACGCGTGCATATCCTCCGGACGTCCATAGGAAGCGGTACACGTCTGAAGAATCCCATCCTTCTGTGGATCAAAATCGCAGCAGGAAGTCAGCGCCTCCAAAATACATTCTGCATGCTGGTAATACAGTTCTTTTTCAAACTCCGGAACAATATCGGCCAGTTCCAGCAGACCGCAGGCTGCACAGGCTGCCGCACTCATATCCCAGTAAACCGGATCCTTTGGCGCACGGAAATCACTGAGAGAAAGATTTCCGCTTAAAGCCACGTTTGCAATAAAATAGTGCGCAGTTCGCTTTGCTGCATCCAGATAAGCCATATTTCCTGTATGGGCAAACGCCAGTGCAAAACCGTAAATCGCCCAGGCCTGTCCCCTGGACCAGGAAGATCCCTCTCCATATCCCTGACCCCCAGGCTTTTCCATGACCTCTCCGGTAACAGGATTTAAGATGGCAATGTGGTCACAGGAACCATCCGGCCGTTGAAGCACCCGCATCGCCGTATCTGCATGACAGTTTGCAATTTGCGTAAATCTCGGATCATGAAGCTGCGATTCTGCAAAATGTAAAAGGGGAAGATTCATCAAACAATCAATAATAACCCAGCCTGTCATATCATTTCCGTTTTTTGCGTTCCATGCACGGATAAAACCTCCATTTGGGTTAAACCGTCCCGCCAGGATCGTGGCCGCATGGAGCGCTCTCACTTTCGCCTGTTCATTTCCCGTCAGCCGATAATTTGCCGCTGATGTCAGAAGAAACTGAAATCCTACATCATGGTGCAGTCCCATAAATGATTCCAGAATCTGATCCATTACCCTTTCCGACTGCTCTGCATTTTCACGAAACAAGGGATTTTTACTGGCATGATACATCTGCCACAGAAGCCCCGCCCAAAAACCATTGGTCCACCAGGAGGGATTTTCCTCAAGCATATTATTGTATACTCCATTTTTTACAATATATGGAATTTTCTCATTGTTTCTGATACACTCTGCTGTCAGCTTCGTTTCTATTTTCTTATAAATTTCTTCCCAGTTCATAAACGGCTCCTTTTATTTGTGTTATTCCTTAACCGCACCAACCATTGTTCCCTTTGTAAAGTACTTCTGCACAAAGGGATATACACACAGAATCGGGATCGTTGCTACCATAATCGTTGCATACTTGATGGACATTGCAATTGACTCCGCGTCCGTTGCAGCCGCGCCTGCACTCATGGAGGTCACATCGTTCTGAAGCAGAATCTCTCTTAAGATAACCTGCAGCGGGTATAGCTGCCGCTCCCTTAAGATAGCAGATGCCCAGAACCAGGAATTCCATGTGCTTACGCCATAATACAACACCATAACTGCAATTATGGCCTTAGACAGAGGCAGTACAATAGAAAACAGGATTTTCCAGTGGCTGGCTCCGTCAATCTGAGCCGCCTCGATCAAGCTGTCCGGGATGGATTCAAAAGCGGTTTTCATAATAACCAGATTGTATGTATTGATCATAAACGGAATGATCAGCCCCCAAAGGGTATTTGTCATATGAAGTTCTTTCAGATTGAGATAAAATGGTATCATACCGCCAGAGAAAAACATGGTAAACATAATAGCGATCATGATTGGTTTCTTAAATAATACCCTTTTTCTGGAGAGGAAATATGCCCCCAGAGAAGTCATAATAATGTTAATGGGAACGCCTACCAAAAGCAGGAACAGCGTATTTAAATATCCCCTTAATATCATTGGATTTTTAAATACCTTGGTATATGCATCCAGATTAAATCCCTTTGGCAGCAATAACAGCCCTGTATGCTGAGTCAGCATATTAGAATCCGAAAATGATGCCATTGCCACATACCATACCGGATAAATACATAAAAGAATGACCGCAGTCAAAAATGTGTAATTGAATACTGTAAAGATACGTTCGCCTCTGGAGCGCTTAACCTTTAATGCCTTTTCTTTTTTTGCCATAATAAAATCTTTCCTCTTTTCTTCTGATTACCAAAGGCTTGTCTGACTGAATTTCTTGGACAGCTTGTTTGCCAGAATCAGCAGAATAAAATTGATTACTGAGTTAAACAGGCCAATGGCCGTGGAATAGCTCCAGTCCTGATCCAGCAGACCAATCCTGTACACATAGGATGAGATAATATCTGCCGTTTCATAAGTAGAAGGATTATATAAAAGAATGGTCTTTTCATAACCCATGCTCATCAGTTTACCGATCTTAAGTATAAACATGGTTATAATAGTGGGAGCAATTCCTGGAAGAGTGACGTGCAGAGTCTGTTTCCACTTATTCGCTCCATCAATCTGCGCAGCCTCATACAACTGGCTGTCAACTCCAGCCAAAGCGGACAGATAAATGATAGTTCCCCATCCCACCTGCTGCCAGATCCCTGATAATATATAAATGGTTCGGTATAATGACGGATCCTGCAAAAGCGGATGGCGTTCGCCGCCAAAAAATGCAATGATGTCATTAAACAGGCCTGTAGAAAGACTGAAATCTGTCAGCATACCGCATACAACAATCATGGAAATAAAGTGTGGTAAGTATGTAATAGTCTGTGTCACATTTTTAAAGAAACGGTTGTGGATTTCATTCAGCAATAGCGCCAGGATAATGGGAGCAGGAAAACCGAATATAATATCATAAAAGCTTAACAGCAGAGTATTTTTCATCAGCCTCCCAAAATAGATATCCGAGAAAAATCTCTTAAAATTATCAAACCCCACCCATTCGCTGCCGGAAATACCAAGCCTTGGTGTATAATCCTGAAATGCAATGATTGCGCCATAAATAGGCTTGTAGTTAAACAGAATATAAAATGCAACAACCGGAATTACAAGAGCATACAGCGACCGGTTTCTTACCCAGTCGGCTCTCAGTTTCTTTTTTAAATTCTTCATAATTTTATTTCTCCCGTAATAAAAATGGAACAGAACCGTATTTCACAGCCCTGCCCCTGAATACATTTGGAAAACTATCTTGCTTTATATCTCTCATATGCCGCATTCTGGATTTCCAGTGCGCGCTCAAGACCCATTTTCTCAATATTGCTTACATATTCATCAAACTGGCTAATGTCGGCGTCACCAAAAATAAACTTCAGTGTCATTTCATCGCGGTATGTATTAATCTGATTAATAATGTTGGAAAATTCCTTGCTTTCATCTGAGGTTGGTGTAATCGGAGGCATCACATGAGCTGCGCCGTTGCTGCTTCCTGAGCCCCACACCTCCGGTGTTTCCTTTTGCTGATCCATAGTATAATACTGCTCTAAGTATCGCTCATCCTGTACAAAAGGCCCGTTATAGTTGCCGCGGATATAAGCACTCATAGCCTGGGAAATCGGCCAGCCTTCCGGATTCTTTATGATCTCATCTGTATAAACAGGATTTCCATTCTCCATGGTATAGCTGACACCCTCTGTACCAAAATTATAATACATATGTCCTTCATCGCTGTACGCATAATCCAGCAGCCTTGCAGCACGCTCTACATCTTTACAGCTGGTTGTGATCACTGCACTGGATCTGCCGGAATAGGCAACTTCTACATGACCAAACTCCGCTTTCTTTCCCTTTTCTGTAGAAGGCTGAGGAGCCGCTACCAGATTATATTCCGGATTTGTTTTCTGTGCTGCTGCCAGCCAGGTCCCCATTCTGGATCCGGCCTGCCCCATAGAAGCGCCTGCTGCTCCATTGGTAATCTTTGCAGAAACCTGATCATTTTTCATAGTTGCAATATCTGCATCGATCAGGCCCTCTTCATACCACTGATGCATGGTTTCCAGATATTTCCGATATCCCTCGTCTACTGCTCCGAAATGAACCTTATCATCATTTCCGATATAAAAGGAGTAGTTGGTATCAAACGCTGCTACAAACGGATTGGCCCCCAAATACTGGGCGTTTGTATACTCAAATGTATACGGCGCTGCGGCCCCCTTCTTCTCCTTAAATGCAGTAAGCACAGTATGCCACTCATCCACCGTTTCAGGTATCTGTAAGCCAAGCTCCTCCAACCAGTCTTCTCTTACCATCAGACCAATGGTATTTCTCAATTCTTCATTTCCTCTTATAAATGGGAAACAGTAATAATTTCCATCATCTGTCTTAACCGCCTGATCAATTTCCGGATTCTCCTCCAGATACTTCTTTAAGTTAGGACAGTACTGATCGATCACATCATTTAATGGAATAATCACCCCATCCCGAATCGCTTTTTCCGGCCCGCCTGGATAATCAGATACCCAGTTATACTCCATAATATCTGGCAGATCACCGTCTGCAATAATCAGGCTGAACTGCTCTTTATTCTGTCCCTGAGGAGGCTGTAAAAATTCAATATCAATTCCCGTATTCTCCATCAGCCCCTTGGCAAACGGCGTGTCTCCCAGATTGGCAAAGTTTGCAGAAACAGTTGTGGTTGTTTCTACCCAATATTTAAGCGGATCTCCCTTTTCCATTGGATAGCTGAATTCTCCCGCATCTGCTGTCTTGCTCTCTGTTCCTGCCTTATCTGCCGCAGGCGCATCCGCCTTCTGTTTTCCCCCGCAGCCGACGAGACCGGCCGTCATAGACGCCGCCATCATAACTGCAGCAGCCCGTTTCAACTGTTTTTTCATTTTCTTCTCCTTCCTTTGACGGTTTGTTTCTTTCATCCGCCATCACTTTCGTTCGATGAACCCAGCATACGCTATCTATTCAAAAAAAGATATTAAAAAAACTGCGAATCCATATCCAAAACCTGCAGAATGGATTCGCAATTTTAATAATCAATATTCAAAACCTCGTTTTTCCCTACTTTTTTATACCTTTTAACTGCCCTGGTGTAATTCCGCGGTATCGTTTAAAAGTACGGATAAAGCCTCCGCTGTCCCTGAAGCCAGACCTCTCAGCAGCCTCTACTACACTAAATCCTTCTTTTAACAGCTCCTCGGCAAACGTAATTCTCTTACGATTGATATATTCCAAAAGACTGCGCCCGGTCTGTTTTTTGTATATGCTGGATAAGTAAGCTGGTGAGCGGTCAAAATGCTGGCTGGTGAGGGAAATGTTTAAATCCGGATCCGAAAAATGCTCATCAATATAATCCTCTACTTCTTTACTCAAATTAAAATTATCTGCCATAGTCTGACGAACCGTCCGGATCTTACCGCAAATTTCTTTCAGTGCGCATAAAAGCTGTATCTCTGTTTCCTTCATTGAATGGCGGATGATCGGTTCACTTGGCAGAGAAATCTCTGATGCCGCATCCATATATCCACCGGCTGCAGCTCCCTTTAACAGGCTCCCAATAATCTCATAAACAAGACTCCGATACAGATTTAGGGATACGCGTCCCTTAAGCCTGCTTTCAAACACTTCGCGGATCATAATTTCCGCCGCTTCATCCTCTCCTATGCTGACTGCCTGTACCAGTTTCTCTCCGGCATCCTCCAGATACTCATATCTTGGCTCAATTCCACAGATATCCTCCACACTTATAATATTTTCATCCAATGTAACCAGATATTCCAAAAGCTCTATTGCTTCCTTATAAGAAGTACGAATCCCGCTCTGCCCTATATGAACTGCACCAATCAGACCGCAGATATCAAAATGGAAGGGGCTGTATACCATCTCACGAAGCTTCTCCATGATCTCATGAATCTTTTCTACTGCTCCTGCGTCGTTTTCCAGCAGATTAAAAATGGTAACTACCCTATCGCCAAATTCAAAGCATTCTGACTTAAACTGCTCTCCAGCCAGTTCTGCAAAAATGTTATGTATAATAAACCGCCTTAAGCCCGCGGTCTGTTCATCCGCCCTGTCATTCTGCATAATCGGTTTGACCAGAAGAACCGCGGCAACATAATATTCATATGGAAAGAAAATCTCATATCGTTCCAACTGATCTCTATCGCAGTGACCAGTCAGAAGGTTCCACAGACAAAATTCCCTCATATGCTTTTTGTTCTTATCAAGCATCTTCTGGGCATCTACATTTTTTTGAAGAATATTCTCCACCTGACAGCTGAGCCACTGCATCTCATCCATATCACGGTCTGCAGGCTGCGCAGCCTGCGCTTTCAGCATATCCAAAATTCTGACAAAAGGATTTGAATTTTTTCCTGCCAGATACCAGGAAAGTCCAAATCCGGTGCAGATACTCAAAAACAGCCCCGCAATAAAAATCATCCTCACCTGGCTAATATCTCTGGCAAATGCCCCGGATGCAGTCAGCATCAGATAGGTCCAGTTGGTTTGACCAGATGTCATGGATGTAACCCATAATTTTCCATTTATTCCATTTTCCATATACCGATTATTTTGCCTGAATTTATTATAATCCGGCGTATCCAAATGAAATACACTGTTTTCTGCACCAATAATATCTCCGCTTTCAGACAGAATCATCAGTTCAATATCGCTCTCGCCTCTGCCTGCCGAGGGAAAACTTTCCTGAATTCTTTTTTGATCCAACATCAGACCAATAGTAGCTGCATCCGCTTCTGATCGGCTGTTCTTTAAGCTTAACATCATGATCAACTTTTTATCCCCATCATTTTCCGTGAGTACCATTGTGTCATACTGATGATGTTTTCCCAAAAGCTCCCTGAATTCTTTGATACTGGTCTGTGTATTTTCCATATATAGCTGATAGTACATATCAAGATCCATATTTCCATCTGTACTGATAACCTTATCCGAACCTTCAAACCAGATAAATGCTTTTTTCAGATTATTCTCCGCAGCAGTCTGCTTCACCAGTTCTCTGAATATATCCACCATCGTCTGGGCGTGTTCCCTGGAAATTTCCCCTTTAATATCTGCCATCTCTCTTACATTCTCATCCATATACCAGCGGCTCTCAAACTTACGCGCACCCTCCAGATATGCATCAATATCATTTTTTGTCATTCTCAAAATATTTTGTCCCATTCGGTCAGACTGACGTTTTGCCATATTCATAGTACAGGTATAAAAAAATGCAGAGGCCACGATCGGTATACCGAGGATAATCAAAAATGAAAACAGAAGCTTTCTGTATATACCTGATTTCTTCCCAAATAATTTCCAAAGTTTCTTCATAATGTAATTTCCCCGTGTAAAGTTTCTCTGTAATGACCTCTCATAGTATATCATTTTTTTTTAAAATATCCAGTTTATATAGGCAAAATGCTATATAAAATTCTCATTTTTCCAATTTTTATTGATATAAAATAAAAATATTATTATATTGGAAACAGTATTTACATCACAATATATTCTATTGCGCAAAGGAGATTTATTATGCTTTTATTTGACAGACCCACGTCCATAAAGGCCTCTCTGTCTGATCTGGTTTCAAAAAAACAGATCCTTAAGCAGGCTGATTCCTATATAAGCAGTCCCATTCCCCATATTACAGACTGCCAATGCCCCCGCAGCACAGGAACCATTCATGACTTTTACTCGGAAGGTGACTACTGGTGGCCCAACCCAAAAACGTCAAATGGCCTCCCCTTTATTCGAAAAGATGGCCAGAGCAATCCTGAAAACTTCTCCAGTCACCGTCTGATCCTCCGTAATATGCGAAACCAGGTCAGTTCTCTGGCTCTGGCATACCGCCTTACCGGAAATGAAACCTATGCCGCCCATGCGGTTTTAATCCTCCAGGAATTTTTTATTGACAATGCCACAAGAATGGCACCCAACCTAAACTACGCCCAAGCTATTGCCGGTATATGTACAGGCCGCGGAATTGGGATAATCGACACGATTCATCTTGCAGATGTTCCCTTTGCCGTTGAAGCATTAAAACAATCGTCCTGGATGACGGACAGTATGTACCATTCTCTCCAGGACTGGTTTGCTGAATATCTGGGGTGGATGTTAAGTTCCCGAAACGGAATTGAGGAGATGAATACTGTCAACAATCATTGTGTGTGCTATATCATGCAGGCTGCCGTATTTGCGCTGTTTACAGACAATGAGCAGATTGCACAATTCTGCCGATTCCAGTATAAGACAAGGCTGCTGGCACAGATGGATAACAACGGTTCATTTCCCCTAGAGCTTGCCAGAACCAAGCCCTATAATTATTCCGCCTTTATTCTCGATAACCTGACCAGCATCTGCCAGCTGCTCTCCACAAAGGAGGATAACCTGTGGACCTATGAAACCCCAGATCACAAAAAATATCAGAAAGCCCTGGATTTTCTCTCCCCCTATATCCTTGATAAGAAAAAATGGCCTTATCCAAAGGATGTAGAACATTTTGATGCTTTTCCAATCCGTTATTCCTTTCTCCTGTTTGCGGGATATGCCCTGGGCCGCAAAGAACTGATCGACCTTTACTTTTGTCTCCCCTCAGCCCCCAGGGACGAGGAAGCGCTGCGTAATCTGGCTGTCCGCACCCCAGCGCTTTGGATAGCCTAACTCACCCCCGCCATTCAAAAAAATCCCGCGCCCGCCGCATTTTCATGCGGCCAGCACGGGATTTTTTACATCCATGCAATTTGCGTGGCTTACGCCATATACTTTTTCAGGACGTTTCTTACTGCCCCTGGTCCGGCGATCTCTTCTGCAAACATATTTTCGATCAGTTCTCCAATACCAGCCTCATAAAGATCAATTCCAAAAATATTCCCATTGGACAGAATGGGCTTTAACTGACCGGTGTATGTTTCCGGCTTTCCAACTACTATGCCTTCCAGCTGTTTTGTCAGTTCCGGGATCATGGGATCGGCGGAAAGTTCAAATGCCTTCCCCTCGTCATCCACAGCCAGAAGATAGCGGCACCAGCCTGCAATAGCCAGAGGAATGGCTGTCAGCTTCTTGGCATCGCCATACTTTGCCACATAGGACTTGATTGTCTCTCCATACCGTATTCCCACCTTCTGAGAAGTATCCGTTGCAATTCTCTGGGGCGTATCCGGCATAAACGGATTAGGTATCCTTACCTCAATTACTTCCTTAACAAAGTCAGCAGGAGAAAGGATGCCCGGATGGGTCACTACCGGCATACCTTCAACAGGGCCGATCTGATGCACCAGCTTATTTAACTGCTCATCTTTCATCTCATCTGCGATCAGATCATATCCCAGTACGCAGCCATAAACAGCCAGGGCCGTATGCAGAGGATTAAGGCAGGTGGTTACCTTCATGCGCTCAACCTTATTTACAGTATCCCGATCCGTCATGTATACGCCGGCCTTCTCCAGCGCCGGACGGCCATTGGGGAACTTATCTTCAATTACAAGATACTGTGGGCCTTCTGCATTGACAAAGGGCGCAATATATGTCTTTTTTGAGGTAATGACCGGAGCCATATCCTCAATTCCCGCATTTTCAAGCTCTCTGCACACAGAATCAGCGGGCCGGGGCGTAATCTTATCAATCATAGACCAGGGGAATGACACTCTGCTTTCGTCTGTAATATACTCCACAAAGCCTTCTTCCACAAAGCCCTTTTTATTCCACTCCTTCGCCATCGTTACAATGGAACTCTGCAGCTTCTCCCCATTATGGGAACAGTTATCCATGGATACGACTGCCAGCGGAGCTTTTACTGTCTTATATCTCTCATACAGCAGGGCGCAGACAACTGCCATTGCAGAAACCGCTTTTTCCGGTCCGTTTTCAATATCTGCCTGAATGAATGGGAAGTACGTTCCATCTGCTCCCTTAAGAGCATACCCCTTTTCTGTAATGGTAAAGGAGATCATCTGAAGTCCCGGATCTTTAAAGATCTCTTTCAGACGATTCCACTGGGACACATCTGAGGACTGTGCCTTGATAGCCTCTGTCAGAGATCCCAGCACCCTTTTATCGGTGGAACCGTCTGCTTTAAGAGTAACAGCAAGCACTAAATTATCGTATGGCGCATAGATTTTGTCAATAACGTCGAAATCAAAGGTCTCCACACAGGTAATTCCCTTTTTAGACTCCCCTTTTTCAATCAGCGTGTCCGCCAGACCGCCGATAAAAATACGAAAAATGTTTCCAGCTCCAAAATGCACCCATACGGGAGCCTTTTTCGTTTCCTCTGCTGTTTTTTCAATATCATAAGACGGAAGGCAAACGCCGGCCTTTTCCCATGCCCTCTTTTCTTTTAACCCTTCTAATGTTAATTTCATATTTTCATGCCCTCTTTGCGTTTTTGTCGATTGCTTCCCAGAGTCCCTGCAGGTAGCAGGCACCCAGCGCTCTGTCATACAGTCCGTAACCCGGCATGGCAACCTCGCCCCAGATCATTCTTCCATGGTCAGGACGGATGCAGCCGTCAAAGCCGGTATCATACAGAGTCTTCATAATCTCATACATATCCTTAGAGCCGTCAGATGACAGATGAGCAGCCTCTTCAAAATCCCTGTCGCTGTTGTATTTTACATTTCTTACATGAGCAAACGGAATTCTGCCCTTTGCCATACGGATGATCTCGCAGATATCGTTCTTAGGATCAGATCCCAGAGAACCGGTGCACAGCGTCAGGCCATTGTACGGCTTATCCACTGCCTTTAACAGGCGCTCGATGGTCTCCTTATTTCTCACGATCCTTGGAAGGCCGAAGATCGGCCATGCCGGATCATCCTGATGGATTCCCATATGGATATCGTACTTCTCGCATACCGGTCCGATAGCCTCAAGGAAATATACCAGATTATTAAACAGTTTCTCTGCATCTACATCTTTATATGCGTCAAACAGAGCTTTTAATTTTTCAAGACGCTCTGGCTCCCAGCCAGGCATCACAAATCCATTTGACATCTTCTCAATGGATTCTTTCATATGTTCAGGATCAATCTGGTCGATCACATCCTGATTGTATGCAAGTACCGTAGAGCCATCCGGTCTCTTTCTGGCAAGATCCGAACGTGTCCAGTCAAACACCGGCATAAAATTGTAGCATACCATATGGATACCCGCTTTTCCCAGGTTTTCCAGTGTGGTAATATAATTCTTAATATGCTCATCCCGCTTGTCCGTTCCGATCTTAATATCGTCTGAAACATTTACAGACTCAATTCCCATGATGGAAAGTCCTGCATCCTCTACTGTCTTTTTCAGTTCTGCAATTTCTTCCTCTGTCCAGACCTCACCAGGCATCTTTCCCATAAGAGTGGTAATAACTCCTTTTACACCCGGAATCTGCCGGATCTGTTCCAATGTCACACTGTCATATCCCGGTCCATACCAACGCAGCGTCATATTCATAGCTTTCATTACCTCCATAATTTATATATTTAACAACGGTTCCGACCACAGCCGCTTTTCAGCAAAGCCAGCTATGGAAGCTTACTTGTATGGTAGTATAATTTCAAGAATCCTTCAATATGTAATAGTAAATAAAATTTATATGTGTTTTTTATTTATTTTGTATATATTATTTTTTTAACAGCCCAGATATTGACTTTTTCGCCAGTGGGTTTTAGTATATCTAGTATGTAAGTTATCAATAACAAATGATATAATTATTAAAAGGAGCGTGTATTTCAATGAAAGCTGTACAGATTGTAAAACCAGAAGAGCTGAAGGTAATTGACATTGAGAAACCTGTAATCGACGAAAAAAACAACGTCCTTGTAAAAATGACTGCCGCCGGCATCTGCGGTTCTGATATGGGGATCTACCATGGCACCAATGCGGCTGCAACCTATCCAAGGGTCATTGGACATGAAATGGTGGGCCGCGTTGACCAGGTCGGCCCCAATGTTAAGGATCTGAAGGTAGGAGACCGCGTTATCATCAATCAGGTAACCAGCTGCGGCCACTGCTATCCCTGCCGTATCGGAAGAGGCAACGTGTGCGACAACCTGGCGATCCGCGGCGTACATATCGACGGCGGATACCGCGAATTTATCGCTGTACCGGAAAAGGACTGCTATATCCTTCCTGAATCTCTTTCTGACACAGATGCCGTTATGATCGAGCCGACCACCATCGGAATCCAGGCCTGCACCAGAGCCGAACTGAAAAAGGATGATATGCTGCTGATCTACGGTTCCGGCGCGCTGGGAAGCACCATATTGAAGGTTGCCCGTCTGCTCTGTGATCATATTATTGTTGCGGATATCATGGATGACAAACTGGAAACTGCAAAGAAAAACGGCGCAAAATATACCATCAATCCATTAAAAGAAGATCTGATCGAAAAAGTAAAGGAATACACAGGCGGCCACGGAAGCACTGTTTCCATTGATTCTGCCTGCACAAAGGATTCCCTGATCACACTGTTAAAGGCTACCGGAAATGCCGGACGCGTAATTACCATGGGATTCTCTGTTTCCCCTACAGAGGTAAACCAGTTCCTGATTACTTCCAAAGAGCTGGATGTCCGCGGCTCCAGGCTGCAGAATAAGATGTTTGGAAAGGCCATTGAACTGATCAACGAGGGCAAGCTGGATCTGAGCGGCACAGTCTCCCACACCTTCCCGTTAATCAAAGCACAGGAAGCCTTTGACTTTAACGACAGCCATGATCCTTCCATCCGCAAGATCGCTCTTACGTTTGACTTTTAAAATTTCTATTTCAAAGAAGGGATGTACCCATGAAGCTTTTAGACAGACTGCCTGATGAAAAAGCCCGTGCATACGCCATACGGGTACTGCTTTACAATATCACTGCCCTGGAACTTTCCCCCGGCAGTGCGGTCAGCGAAAACGAGCTGTCTGCCGTCATGAATCTGTCCCGGACACCGGTGCGGGAGGCTCTGATCGAGCTTTCCCGCATGGATCTCGTGGAGATCCTTCCCCAGCGCGGCAGTTATATATCAAAAATCGACTATGGACTGATCGAAGAATCCCGCTTCATGCGCCTGGTATTGGAAATTGCCATTGCCAAACTGGCCTGCGAATCAGGAATCTCCTCCCACTATATGGAACAGCTGGAAGCAAATCTGGAACAGGAACAGTCCTATGCCAATTCGGAAGACTTTTCCGTACAGTTAGACCTGGATAACCATTTTCATCAGCTGTTATTTGAATCTGTAGGAAAATCCCGAACCTTTGATGTCATCTATTCCCAGATGGTTCATTTTGACCGCCTTCGTATTCTTTCCTTAAAATCCTGGCAGGATGCCCGAACCGTCAAGGATCACCGGAATATCCTGTATGCCATCCGCCAAAAGGATGCGGAACTTGCGGAAATGCTCATTACCCGCCACCTAACCCGGTTCCAGGTGGAAAAAACAGAGCTTACCCGACGGTATCCCGACTATTTTGTACTGTAAAACTGGCGCTAAAGTGCACAGAACAGAAGAAAGCGCCGCAGAATCATCCTTAGCAGGTGATCGAGCGGCGCCGTTTCCATTTTCATAACATACGCTTATTCATTGCTTGCTGTACTGTTCATATCGCCATTTACAAGGTTGTTTATTAAACCAGCCTTAAGTCCATCCTTGAGACCGTCTTTAAGGCCGTTTGCCGTACCGTTTGTGGCTCCATTTACAAGTCCATTCTCCAGGCCGTTTGCCAGACCATTAGAAGCCCCATTCACAAATCCTTTTGACAGACCATCCTTGAGGCCGTCTTTCATGCCGTTTGTGGCTCCATTTACAAGTCCATTCTCCAGGCCGTTTGCCAGACCGTTAGAGGCTCCATTTACAAGCCCGTTTTTCATTCCATCTTTCATTTCTTCTTCCATCACAACAGCAGTCTGTCCGGATGCTTCGTCCGCTGTTGCAGCAAAAACAGGAACAGACATTGCTGCACACATAGCTGCTGCGATTGCTAAAGAGCTCATTTTTTTGATTACTTTCATAGTAAAGTCTCCTTTGATTTTATATTTAGAACATTCATCTGTTCTATGAATGTATTATAATATAAACCATATGGGCGATACGAGGGTGAAACTGAGGCAAATATGCGGCAGCTTTTCATCTGAAATTCAAAAAAACATCCTTCACACACAGACCGTTCTAGCGTCATGGCAGATAGTATCTCATATCCTTCCTCCGATCAAAGAGCGCATTATACTGAATGAGCGCATACCGGTTAAGCCACGGCTGATACTTTGTGTTCTCGCCAATATAATGCCATTCATGTTCAGCCGTGTAATATCCGCAGAAATTAAGCACTGGCATATCAGCACGCTGCTCCATTCGATATGCGTCGTAACTGGAAAGCTCCAGTCCAGCATACTTTTGTACCAGCGTTCCAAGGTAATTTGTGCTGACAATATCAATGCCATCTGTATTCTGAATAGCCAAATCCTCTTCTGTTTTAAAATTACTCCATATAAAGTAAGGGACTGTGTAGGATTTTTCTTCCACTGACAGATCTGTATCCAGCTCTGTTCTTCCGGCAGCACGCAGCCTGTCCTCAAACTCATTATTCAGCCAGGGCTGATGATCTCCAAAGAAACAGATAATTACCGGTTTATCTGCGGTTTCAAAATAATGAATTAAATACTGTAGTCCCTTATCTGATTCATTAATCAGGGACTGATATGCCTGGAAGTCTGTATACTGGCTATATTCATCATCAACCGAGACCTTCTTATTTTCTTCAATGGCGTCTATTTCATAGCCTCCATGGTTCTGCATCGTAACATTAAACAGGAACGCCGGACCAGTCTGTTTTTCATAAACCTCTATCAGTTTTTTATAATTTCCTAAATCAGAAACCCGGTTCCACACCGTTCGCTCTGCATCCTTAAAATAATCCATAGAGAGAAATTCGTCAAATCCCATGGCTGGATACACACTATTTCTGCGCCAGTTTGCAGGCGCTTCCGGGTGCAGTGCAATCGTTTTATACCCCTGCTCCTTCAGCTGCCAGGCCATGTTAGGGACATTGTCAAACCGAAAATCTGCATATGGATTGATACCGTTGGTATTTGAAATTGAATTTCCTGTCAGAAACTCAAACTCTGTAGTCGATGTTCCGCCTCCCAGTGTAGAAACATAGTTCCATCCATATTCCACAATATTAGGATCGTTTTTTAAGGAACGCAGAAAGGACAGCTGTTCATCCACACATTCCAGCGGCCCAAGCACACTCAGATCACTAAACGATTCATTCATGATCGCAATGATCGTTGGCTTTACCTGAGAAGCAGTGCTGCTTTCTGCTGTTTTTTTATCCATGTATGGATCTAAAATTGCATTTGCCTTTTCAGAGGAATAGCCCTCTGGTGCTTTTACCTTCATTTTCTGAAGATATGTAATAAACCCCGGAGCAATTCCGGCTGACTGGTATGTCTGCTTCTGTTCCCAGAAATTGATTACAATATGATATTTCTCTGCAAAATCACAGCTGTTGATCCAGCCCGTTAAAATTCCTGCCGCCGCCAGGCAGCAAACACACCTGCGGATCACGGAGCTCTTTAGTGAAAATGTCCTTCCCGCCACTTTCCATTGAAAACAGCCGGGGCACTCCAGGGCATCGGCTCTGACAGCAGCAGCCCCAGTCAATGCAGCCATGAAATACACAATCAAAAAGGACATTGACATACCATTATCCATCTTATAGGTATAACCTGCCGCTACAGAAAACGCCGTTTCTGCAGCAAATATATCAGCGGCAATAATCGGCTGACCTCGGAATTGAAGGACGAAGTGGTTTGCCGTTCCCGCAATCCAAATCAAAACATAGAGCAGCGTAAGTCCGCGCATACGCTTCTGCCAGAGATTTACCGCAAACACTTCCAGCAGCGCATAGATAATGACATTAATCATAATCTTGGAAAAATTCATCTCCATCAAGGCAGAGTTCCAGCACAGTTCTGCAGTCAAAAAAAGAATCGCAGGAGATACCGCTAAAATGGCAGCCAAAACCACACGGGCCGTATTGGGAAACCGAATAGCCGCCCTGCCGCCATACAGCCAGAGCAGCGTTCCAGCCAAAATCATGCAGGTTGCACGCATGGCGGTAACTGGCGGAAGATTATCAGTTCCTGCCCCGGCGCCTATATTTCCAATCGCTAAATTATAAAAGAAAACAACAAGAATCAGTCCCCCTGCCATGGTTTTCAATGCAAGGACAGCAGCCTCTTTTCGTTTCCCTTTTTCCAGAATTGATAATCGGAGAGTATAATTAGCCTGCACTGCAATGAATACATATGACAACGCCAGCCACAGAGAAATATGATTAACATGAACTGCGAACCTCAGAAAAAAAGAAACTGCTGCTCCAGAGACACAGCCTAATATTGTATATATCATTCTTTCCTTTTTGCCTGCTGTTTCACGCAGAAAAAGCGACATACTAAATGTAATCATAATCCAAACCAGTATTTCCATATTATCCTCATTTCATATGTAATTTTTTGAGAAATTTCACGCAAAACCCCATCTGGCCCTCTACAAAGCGTCAGATGGGATTTTTTAATATTCTTTCAATTTTTAACTCTGATTTTCCAACAGAAACGCTGCGGTCACAGCAACGCTGTTTTCCGGGGATACATTATCCGCAATTTCAATATACGAGATGGGCTGAACAATATATCGGCAGGCTGCACCCTCTTTTAGATTCGATATGGTGACGCTTGTTTCACTGGTTCTGTCGAGCATATACAGCAGACCCGTTTCCTCGTAATATTCAAATATCTGGTACTCTATGGCTTTCTCAACCGGTTCCCAGGAAAGAGTAACCGTGTCACCGGCAGAAACTGCCGAGACCGTGGGAAATGCAAGCGCTGCAAGCTCTGCTTTCTGCTCAGGCTCCTCCCCATTTAAAACCTGAATAACGCGAAAGCCTACATCCTCATAACCGGAGGAGGCGTCTCTCCCTTCTTCCCTGTATTCACTGCGGCAGTCGGTTCTGGCAGATTTCCAAGAGCCGCCCTTTACTCCTAAAATTGTTGTATCGTCAGCACCCGTACGCTCTGTTGAAGTCCATTCCCAGACGTTTCCCCAAAAATCAACAGCTCCATGGGCTCCCCTTGTAACTTCTGCATATTGTTCAACCGGCGTTCTTCCGTCATTGATTCCACAGTTAAAATCTGCGTCCTTGGGCATATGGCCTGCCGCAAGCTCCCATTCGCTTTCATTGGGGAGGCGATACGCATTCACACCATCCTGCTCTGTCAGCCATGTGCAGTAAGCCTGTGCATCTTCATAAGAAACGAAATTTACAGGAAGGTCCTCTTCCTGGACAGGATAAGTTCCATTCTTCCAATTAGCCGGAACCGGATACCCGGTGTCTGCCAGAAACTCCGCATACTCCGCATTTGTTACAGGAGTGCGTTTCACATAAATACTCTCACCGGCACCCATGACCGGAATATACTCATATCTAGATGCATCAGAAATTTTCCACTTTAAAAGCCTGGGATCTGTAAACCGGAGCATACTGCTGTTAATACGGTTCCAGTAGGTAATATACATCTCCTGAACAATGTCTTCCATTTCTGAAACAATTTCATCACCCCCAGGCTTTCCTGCCGTTTCCTCTTTCAGTTCCTCCAGCTTTGTTTCTTTACGATCCAACACGGCATTATAATTTTTAATTACCTCATCCCTGAGATTCAGGTAATTTTCCATGGTTGGATCTTTCTGATAACGGGAAATCAGTTCTTTTGTCTTTCCACTGAGTTCTGGCTGTTCTTTTTCAATAAAATCACTGTTTGTGTACATATTCATACGGTCATTATTTGTATTGCCCGCAGCCAAAGCAGCTGCAGAAAACGCTGCTGTGAGCAGCAATGCCGCCAAAAGAAGGCCGAAAATTTTCTTTATTGCTTTCATGCTGTATCTCCTTCTAATTGATTATGAGGCCGCTCCGATCAGCCAGTTTACAAGATTTATTGTTTTATCACGCCATGTAAGCGAAGGCACAGAAACATGGTCTGCATCTTGAAATACCTGAAGTTCTGCTGTTCCTCCCGCTTTTTTTAATGCATATACCATTTCTTTAGAGGAACTTGGCTTGATCACAGTATCTGCAGAGCCGACAAATGCCCTGACAGGAATTTCCTTAAGCACAGAAACCTGCTGCAGTACGCCTCTGGCACTGCCTGAGAGAGGCGCAATCCGGGCAAATCGTTCCGGATATGCTGCGGCAAAATCCCACACTGCCGTACCTCCCATGCTGAATCCTACCAGGGAAATATTATCTTCATCAATAGAAAATTCAGAAACAGTTTCCTGAATCAGAGCATAAACCGAAGAAGCAATGCTGCTCCATCCATTTTTTGAGGAAGGCAGCTGCGGCATTACAACATAGGCTTTCACATTTCCCAGATCGCCAGCCTGTAAATATTTCGGAAAGTCTTCTGAGGATGTGAGTAAGTTTAAATCCTCTCCCTTTCCGCTGGCTCCGTGTAAATAAACAATCAAAGGCATATTCTCTGTTGAAGTTTCAGGTTCGTACAGTAAATATTGGAAATTTTCCAATTGATCTGTAACCATGCTTCGGGGCTGTAACAGAATTTGAGAATCTGTATCGAACATTTCCGCCGCCACACCGTTTCCTTCTGCCGCTTCTGAAGTTTTTTCCTCAGCGTAAGCTGTAGAAACACATCCCGTCATAACTGTCAGGAAAATGGCCAGCACCAAACACATACTAGCACTGCCTGACAAGACTGTCCACATCTTATTTTTTCCCGATTTTACCTGTTTCATAAATGCGCTTCCCTCCATAATTTCAGAAATACGTTCCTTTTATTTCTGATGATATCTTAACACATATCCCTGAGGCACATCGAGGGTGAAACTGCGGCAATCCTGCGGCAGCTCTTTACCTTGCATACACAAAATGCTATGATAGCCATATAAATAAACTCAATAAAAATAAAGGAGGTTTACTATGCCTCAATCCGTATACCTTGCAGACGACGAAAAAAACATCCGTGATCTCATTGCCCTCTTTCTTTCACAAGAGGGGTTTTCTGTTCAGGCCTTTTCGGACGGCGACTCGCTGTTAGCCGCCTGCAGACAATCTCCGCCTGATTTAGTTATCCTGGATATTATGATGCCCGGCACAGATGGCCTGAGTATCTGTTCCCAGCTGCGTCAGGAAAACTCCAATCTGCCGATTATCATTGTTTCCGCCAAGGACAGTCCTTTCGACCGTGTGACAGGTCTGACCCTTGGAAGCGATGACTACCTGATCAAGCCATTCCTTCCCCAGGAACTGGTTGCCCGGGTACGGGCTCTTTTGCGGCGGAGCCAAAATACATATCCGCCTTCAGACGTTCCATGTGAGCTGACATTTGGAGCATTAACGCTTTCTCCAGGTCTGCACACAGCCATACTGAACAACCAGCCCCTGACCCTGACACCTACGGAATTTGATTTTCTCTCATATATGATCGCCCATCAGGAAAGAGCCGTCAGCCGTGATGAGCTCTTACAGACGCTGTGGAAGATGGACTGGCAGTCTGACACCCGGGCCACGGACGACCTGGTAAAACGTCTCAGACGCAAACTTCGTACACAGCAAAGCAATATCCGTATTGAAACAGTATGGGGATTTGGATTCCGGCTTGCACTGGAGGATGAGCTTTCATGAAAAAGCAAACTATTTTCTGCCGTATCCTGCTGCCAACAATGGCTGCACTGTTGCTGCTCCCCCCTCTATCCTGTCTGATTTTTCAGCACGCTGCCGAAAAATATGCGTATGAGGAAGCAATTCATGACCTGGATCGGCTGCAGCAGAATATCCTGCCTCTGATGCAGAACATAGATCCCGGAGAGTTTGCCCCATCTCCTGACACGGCTGGTTCGGCAGGAAATTTTCTTTTCCAGATCAGCTCATATATGCGTAAAACCGCAGGCAACGCCAAGCTGATCATTTTTGAATCACGAATGCGGGTTATTTATCCCCGCGATGAACTGGAACGGGAGATGATCACACCGCTTGCAGCCGATTTTAAACAATACATTCTGGAAAATAAAGCCTCACTTGCAAACGGTTCCACAGAACTAAAAAGCAGCGATGGCCAGGCTTATCTGGTCAATATTTACACAATGCCCATGGAATCCGCACAGGCAAAATACGTTGTAGCCTACAGCCCTGTGTCCAAAATCGGTTCCTGGGTGCGGGATGCCAGTATTTTAGTGCTCATCATCTCCTCTGTTTTTGCCCTTCTCGTATTTGTGGTTCTGTGGCTTGCCATTCGCAGCATTACGCATCCGCTGCATAAACTTTGCCGTGAAGTCGAACAGATTGGAAACGGCAGCTTTTCAGAGATCGAACCTTCCTTTCAGCTAAAGGAGTTAGAGGATTTGCGTCTTTCCATGAATCAAATGTCCGGTCAGCTCCTACACTCTGAGGAGGTCCAGCGGGATTTCTTCCAAAATGTTTCCCATGAATTGCGAAATCCCCTCATGTCCATCAGCGGCTATGCACAGGGAATCGAGCAGGAAAGGTTTGACTCTCCCAAAGATGCCGCCCGTACGATTCTTACAGAAAGCAAGCGGCTTACCGAGTTGGTAAACAGTCTGCTGACGCTCTCTCGAATGGAAGGAGATCCCAATTCCCCTGTACTTAATTCGGTGACTGTCATTGATTCCATAGAAGAGTGTCTGGATCGGATCAATGGACTTGCGTTAAAAAAAGAGATTGCTGTCTCTCTGCTGCCTTTTGATGAAACAATCTGTGCCTTCGGCGATGAGGAATTGATCTGCAGGGTGCTGGAAAACCTGTTGACGAATGCGATCCGTTATGCCAAAACTGTTGTGACCGTTTCCGTCACGGTGGAGAAAGAACTTCTTTGTATTTCCGTGTCTGACAACGGAGAGGGAATATCCGAAAAAGACCTGCCCCATATTTTTGAGCGCTGCTATAAAGGGAGGGGAGGCAACTTCGGGATTGGGCTTGCAATCGCACGTTCAGCAGCACAGAAAATGGGAGGCACACTGAATGCTGCAAATGCTCCGTCGGGCGGAGCTGTTTTTACTCTGCGTCTGAAAAAACGATAATTATCTGTTGTATGCCGTCAGCAGTATGTGTCAAAGAACGGAAAAAATCCGAAGACTTGCCCTGAAACCAGGGAATGCTTCGGATTTTTGGATCAGGCGAGCGGACGTGCCGTTCAGCCACTTTTCATTTTCCTAAGGGATCTGCGTGTCCTACAGCGCCACCTTTACAACTACCTTCTTTACCTGACATGGCCCGTCTGCCTGGCATCTTGGCTTATGGGCGTCCTCCGGTGCTACGATAATCAGATCCCCTTCTTCCAAAAGAACCGTTCCGCTTAAGTCCGGCTCCTCATAGAAAATAAGATCATTTTCCTCAATACGCTCTTTAACGGAAAGCCCATCTCTCTTACATACGCCAAACTGCTCTTTTCCGCTTATCACATACTGAATATCAAAATATTTCTCATGGGTCTCAAAAGCCCCTTCACTGGCGGGAATGGTTGTATATTCCTGGACATTGGCCACTACCGTATTTCCCATCACAGGATAGCTTCCAACCGGCAGCGATGCAAGATCGGTCTCTGCCAGCCATTTATATGCACAGGTAAATTTTTCTTCCAGATAATTATACTTTTCAACAATCTTTATATTTGAAAAAAACATAGTTCTCTCTCCTCTTATCTGCTTGCAATGTCCGTTGTATCCATATCTCCTGCTGCCAGAGCGCACACCTGTTTCCAAATGGCCTCGTCTATGGCAACGCCTTCCCTCATGCTCTTTTCCCGTGTCAAGACGGTACGCTGGCCAGGATATGTCACAGATCCGCCCTCCCGTTCCGGATGCGCCGCATTTGCAGCCGCAATCCGCCGATTAAGCATTGCCTGGATCTCCTCTCTGGAACCAAACAAATATGGATCATAGGCAATAAAGATCTGGCAGCAGCCTGTACAGCTTCCCTTATCCTGTTCATCCATATCTGTACCGCAGTTTCCATTTGCCATAAGGGCGGCAGCCATATCGAGGGCAAGAGCCATACCGCTTCCCTTCCAGTATCCGGTAGGAAGGATCCGCCTGCTGTCCTCAATGGCGCCGGGATCGCTGGTGAGATTTCCCTCTTTATCAAAACCGCCGGGATATGGAAGCTGCTTCCCCCCCAGACGATAGACTCCCAGCTTTCCGTACGCATACTGGCTCATCGCCATATCAAGGACAACCGGGCCATCCTCTCTTGGAATCGCGATACAAAACGGATTATTCCCCACGCTGGGCTTATCGCTTCCCCATAAGGGCATACAGCTTTCTGTATTGATCCAGCTCAGTCCCATAAAGCCGGCCTCCGCCATCTTCCAGGCGTATGTGCCGCCTCTCATCCAGTGGGTTGTATTTCTTAAAGCAACGCAGCCGATCCCATGCTCCTTTGCCAGTTCAACTGCACGGTCAGCGCAAAACAGTGCGTTTGTAATGCCGATCCCAAGCTGTCCGTCGTAATTCTCCACCGCCCCTTTTGCACCTGTAAGCTGCGGTTGTCCTTCCAGATTGATCCACCCCTTCTGCACATACTCCGCAAAGCGTGGAATACGGTTCAGACCGTGACTCTCTACCCCATCTGCGCTGGACTGTGTATGGATCACAGCGCAGGTCTCGGCCTGCTCTTCTGTCAGACCCAGATTCAAAAAGGCCTGTTTTACCGTTTTTTTCACATCCTCATAATCCACTCGAATACTCATAGCTTTTCTCCTTTTATTGTTCTGTCCTTATAGCGTCTCCTGCTCAGGAGCACATGGCTCCCTGCCTGCATACATCATCATTTCCTCATAAAGGCCGCTGGCCTCCTCCGGCGAATAGCCATATACAAGAAATACGTCCATTACATAAGGAGACCAGGAAATCCCCGTGACCGTCTGCGCAAATGCCATAGCGGCAATCTCGCTGAGGGCAATGATGGAGGAATCATTATGAAGAGGCCCTAAAGACCAGAGCCGGATCTTTTCCTGTTTTGTGAAGATTTCTTTTTTATACTTCTCTTCCACAAAATGAAACAGCTCATGGGCCAGCAGCAGACCGGCCACATCCAGCCGGTCGGTCAGCACCGCTTTTATCTCAGGACGCTTCAGAAATTTTTCTGCCTTTTTTACTGCATCCATATAAATATTGATGTTCCCCGGTTCGCGAAATTCCGCAAACAACACCCTGTCTGCATTCTCAGGAAAAGAAGGGTATAACACCTCCAGCCCCATGGCCTGCGCCAGTGCCTCAGGCGCTGTGACGCCATAGGAACTGCAGATTTTTTTTGCATATTCCCGTCCGCAGCCAATGGCCTGCGCCGTCCATTTCTTCCGCTGCTCATCATTAAATTTTCCATTTAAAGGCTCTCTGGAAAAAGCATACGCGTACTGATCTTCCAGCGGGATCGCCGTCAGATCCCGGAGCATACGCTCCAGGGGACGGACGGCAAAATGCGGACGTTCATACCTTACGGCACCCTGTTTTCCAAAGAGGCCATCCGCTATGGGCTTTAAAGCTCTCCGAAATTCCTCTTTTTTCATAGTCTATCAGATCTCCGTAACAGAGCCTACAATAATGATCTCTTCCTCCGGTTCTCTGTCGCCCAGATCAAGATCCATCAGAAGGAAGATCTGCTCCAGATCAACCGCGCTGTAATCGCCTACACGCGGGCCTACACATACAAAGAAGTCGGGGCGCAGAATAGAGTCTGTCTTAAATACGGCTACATCTTTCCAGATGGACTCTACAACCTCTTTATAATCCTGTACAGCGCATTTTACAACCTTGCCGTTTGAGCACTGTACCTTGATAAATCCCTTTTTATCAACGATACGAATGGGCTGCTTTCCATCCCGCTCGCCCTGATATACATAGAATTTATCTGTTTTCTCTGCAAGCCGAATCTGGCTTACCATGGGGCCAAAGTCCTGAGTTGCCAGTTCTTTCGCCTCGTTCTCGTCACATTCCTTCAGCAGGTCTGTGGTCTTAACCTCCGTGGAGCCTGTTGCGATAGCCGTTACCTTTCCGGTCTGGCTGTCGATCTCAATATGCACCTCCACTGTATCCGGCGAAGCGCCGGAGCTTACCGCAGCATCCGCAGCCTCTTTTTTAATCTCGCGAATGTCCTCCTGGGTCGGGCTGGGAATCACACGCTCCACCACGTCGCGTACCATGGAAAGAGCAACACCAATGGAGGAAATTACCTCTGCGTTCTCCGGGATATCATACTGGAGTCCCATCTTTTCCGCGCAATACGGTACCAGAGAAGCCGCGCCGCCGCCGCAGCCCACCAGTTTCATACTGTCATGATCCAGCTGATATTTTTCAGCCAGAGCATTGATGCAGGCATTAACCTTCTCAAAATCCTTGTCCAGAATCTGTGTCGCCAGCTGCTCCACAGTGATGCCCATTTTATCTGCAACCGGCTGCATTGCCTTGCGCGCCGCGCTGGCATTTCCGTGGGCAAAATACTTTTCATCGATCAGTCCCAGAACGTTGGCCGCACAGGTATTCGTAAAGCAGATGCGCTTTCCGTTTTTTAACCGAATGGTTACATAATCTGCGGGATCGCTGGGTTTCGGACTTACCATCTCAATCTGCGGATCAACAATCTCTTCCTCAGGGGTAAAGCACGCATATTCACAACCGGCAATATGAGCGGAACGCGGGCCAACATCTACAACCTCCCTGTCATTGATACGGACCATAGAACCGCCGGCACATCCAAGAATACGCACATCCAGAGAGCTGATATATGTATCATGTCCGCCAATCTGAGCATAATCCACACCGGGACGACCATTTTTAATGACGCCGATATTGGTAGTGGTTCCGCCTACCTCAAAGTAAATAGCATTGGAAGCACGCAGATACATAAGAGAACCCATAACCGAAGCGGCCGGGCCTGATAACGCGGTTAGAATCGGGCGCTTGCGCATCTCGCCGATTTCCATAACGCCGCCGTCGCCTCTCATGATCATAAGAGGAACTGTAACACCTGCCTCTCTTACCGAAGATTCCGTTGCGTTTGCAGTCGCCATCATCTTTGGCAGGATCGAAGCATTGATTGCTGCTGTACGTGTACGTCTTGTAAGGCCATACAGCTTTGTAATATCAGAAGCCATACTAACAGGCACATTTTTCTTTTCCGCACAGTCATGGATCATAATTTCCTCATCCATGCTGTCCACACCAAACGCCATGGAGGCAACGATTACCTGCGCTCCCTGGTTTAACAGGTCATCGATATTCTGATTGATAAGATCTTCTGTCAGCATTTTCTTCTTGATAAACGTATTGAATACCTTTATCATTCTGCCGACCTTTTCATCTAAAACAATATCCTTCAGAGCAAGCTGACGCTTTGCCAGAAATCCTTCAAGGCCTCCGCCAGCCACGCCTACTATACCGACATTTGCCACATCGCCCTCGATAAATGCATTGGTCGCCTGGGTTGTAGAGTGCGCGACAAATACTACATCCTCCGGCGCAATGCCGTTCTCGCGCATACAGTTTTTAAAGCTTTGAACTACGCCGGCAGCAACGCCATTTTCATCATCGTGGGTAGTCTTTACTTCATTTTTTCCAATAATTTCATGAGTCTCATTATCCATTGCGACGCACTTTGTATAAGTTCCTCCTACGTCGATACCCATACGGACAGCTCTGTGTTTACGTTCTGCCATACTCTTTTATTCCTTTCTGCTTTTTCTTATTCTGGATCTTTCTGATAAAAACGGATCAGGGGATATGCGGGGAGCACTCAGGGCGCCCCCGCATTTTCAGATATACATTGTTTTAAGAGAGTTTGATATTATTTGATAAACCATTCAGCGCCAAGTCCGGCAAGCATTACAAACGCCGCTACATACTGAAGCACGCCTGTTACATACGCATTAGGAATGGACAGCTTCAGGAAGTCCTTGGAATCCACTTTTGTATATGCCAGTCCCCATGCAACCCAGGACTGTGTGATACAACATCCGATGGTTACAGTGATGGTCGGAATGGCAAATACAGCGTATAAGAACGGCACTGAGAAATTGGCCACATTTGAAAGAACACCCAGCGTAGCCGCGCCGCATCCTACCAGTGTCATCGGTCCGCGGAACAGACCCATAACCAGAAGAGCCGCAAACGCAATACATACCACCAGCTCGCTCTTAGGCATTACTCCGCCAAGAATTACTCTAAAGTAAGGAGATGCAAAGGAAGCAACTGCATTGAACATTGGAAGTGTAAGAAGGAAGCCTACCAGCGGGGCTGTATCAACTACACCGTCATAATATAACTTATTTACCAGCTGGCAGTTCTCCTTGAAAGTTCCCTTCATTCTTCCGCACAGGAAAAGCGCTGCAAAGCCTGCGATCACAAAGCCGCCGATTACGGAGAAATCCAGCCAGATCTTTAAGATAACCGGAACGATCGGAAGAATCAGCGTATAGAACGGAGCATTCTTCTGCTCAGCAGATGCGCTCCTGCCCTGAGCTGCCCATGCGTGGCTGGTCTTTGACCGTTTCAGATAGATTGCAGAAAGGATCGTGGTAGCCACTAACATGATCAGGAATGCGGCAAAGCCCCAGTGTGATACATACCAGCCCAGTGTGAAATCAGGCATCTGATCCGGCTGGATAAAGAATGCGCGGTACTGTGCAAAGTTAACCGGATTAAGATAAATACCAGCTGCAACAGAACCCATAAAGCTGAACATCGCAATCGCCTTCGGAATACCTAAGGACATCAGAATAGGAAGAACGATAACGCCGATTGCAATTACAGGGCCTGCGCCGGTCATTGCAGTAAAGATAATCGCTGTAACAACATTTAACAGGGTAATGGTAACAAGAGGCTTGTCTCCGCCCAGCTCCACGGTCTTACGGATCAGAGTAGACGCAATTCCTGTTTCCATCAGTACACGACCGAACCATGCGCCCCAGCACACATTTACAAGAGTTGTACCCCAGCCCTCAGGAGCGCTCTGATAAATGCTGTTAAGAATCTTAACCAGACCCTTTACGCCCTCAAACTGAAGAACCGGATTGGACTCCAGGAATGCCTGGCTTGCGAAAAGCGTTCCTCCCAGCGGGAGAATTGTCCAGACGATTGTGATGATCAGGAAACCAATCATCAGGTTGTGGCCCTTGATACAGTAGTATGCCAAGCCAAAAAACGTAAGCAATAAAATGATACCAATGATATATTCCATGGTATTTCCTCCTTGTATCTTTTTTCCCTACTACTACACATTGTTTTTTGTTTTTGTCAAAGCCCCTCTCTCCAACGATATCTTCAGACCTCATCCCCTTCCATTTTAAATAGGTGTATTTTCTATCCGGACTGCAAAGCCTCCGGCAGTTTTACTGCCCGCTCCCCTTCATCCGGAAAAGAACTGTGGATAGATTCCCCTGAGCGAATCCATGTGGAGAAGAACCATTTTGAAATGGTTGGAACAGAGCAGCCATGCGGCATCTGTATCCCTTCTTCTCAGATTGTCTACCAGCATCCTTCCCTCTACCTGGGTATATTCCCAGCTTGAGGGCGGAAACATCTGCGCAGGGAAACCAAATGTATTGTAATGCAGGCATTTCACTCTGAGCATATCGCAGTCCATGGTACGAAACACATCTAACATATATTTCTTTCCACAGAATGCTGCCAGAGCGTTGCTCATCTGCCGTTCCAGGATCATGCGTTTAACCGCATCATCTCCCCTTCGCTTCTGCTCTTCCAGTATGCATTCGAGATATTCCAGCTGTGCACCGGTAAGTCCCTGCTGACAAGCCTCGGCAAGCACCGCCTGCTCCAGTACAATGTGGGTATGTACCGCCTGTCTGACCCGCTCCGGATCGATCATAGTAACCGCCGTGCCCTTTTGAGGATAAACCATAACATATCCTTCTTCAGCCAGCTGCGCCAGCGCATCCCGCATCAGCGGTCGGCCCACATTCATCTGAGATGATAAAATGCTTTCACTCAGCATCTCTCCCGGTTCTATATCCAGGCTGAGTATCTGATGTTTTAAACCCTCATAGGCTTCATTCTGCGGTCTGGCTCCCTCCAGAATCTCTCCTCTGTCCATCATCCTGCACAACTCCTTTATCCAGCACAGTATTTGAAATGCAACCGCAGGCAATAAACCCTTCCATACAGCCATCCAGATTGCATACAAGCAAACTTTAAAATTGCATTTCAGTTTACTGTATCGCCTCTTTTTAAGCTCAACTGCATTTTATCAATATATACAAAATATCATATTTTCTTTATTAG